>OLNN01000843.1_pt1 | contig 29389 bp, 26 predicted proteins | sample 1672141 | NCBI WGS metagenome assembly OLNN01 (sample SAMEA3136652, study PRJEB25190) | human gut metagenome | biome: human gut; feature: human-associated habitat; material: faeces | place: Austria | collected 2013
GGAAGGTCCTTGACACGGCCGCCGCGGATCATAACGACGGAGTGCTCCTGCAGGTTGTGGCCGACACCGGGGATATAAGCGGTGACCTCGTAGCCGTTGGACAGACGCACACGGGCGATCTTACGCAGTGCGGAATTGGGCTTCTTGGGAGTTGCGGTACGAACTGCGGTGCAAACGCCTCTCTTCTGGGGGGAAGGCTGATCGGTCTCTCTGTCCTTCAGCGTGTTTCTACCCTTCTGCAGCGCGGGGGAGTTGGACTTATAGACGGAAGTCTCTCTGCCCTTGCGAACCAGCTGATTAAAAGTAGGCATGTGGTAGTTCCTCCTTTCTTCAAAAGATATTATATTTTAACAAAACAAAGGAATTTTATTCCTGTTCTGCTAAAAACAGTGGATGATTTGCCGCATTCCGCTCGGGAATGGGTGCTGTGCAGACCGCCCCGGCAGGGCTCGACGGCGATTTCCAGACCAGTTGTCTTTCTCCGGAAAACCCCGTTCTTTCGTCCTACATCGGGCAATATTGCAAACCTACACAGTTTTCAATTATAACACCCTCCCAGGGCAACGTCAAGAAAAACTTTCCACTGAAAATAGCTTCTTTTCGTCCTGTTCTTACAACATTTCGTCAACAACGATTCCGGCTACTCAGTAGTTGGGAGAGGCAAAGCCCTTGATGTATCTGGAGCCGATCTTTCCGTTGCTGCCCTTTTTCAGGGTATAGGTTCTGATCTTCGCCTGATCGCTGGTGTTACCCTCCAGCGTGGTCACGGTCACCTTCCCATTTTTGATGGAGAAGCTGCGCACATAGCCGATGTGATGGGTGGAACCGCCCAGCCGGTCACTGAAGAAAATCAGGTCGCCTGCCTTGGGGGTGTAGCTACCCTTTCCGCCCTTGGTCTTAGCCCAGGTATAGAAGTGCTGGCCCTTTTTCGTGTAGTAGGAATAGTAGCTCATCACCGCGCAGTAGCTGGGAATCACCTTGGTGGAGGTTCCGTTCTCCCGGGCACACCAGTTGACAAACATCGCGCACCAAGCGCCCTGAAGGCCGTAATAGTAGCCGTATTCCGTGTAGTTTTTGGATCCGGAGCTGGTGCCGGCCAGCTGGCTGGTCTTATTGCCCTCGTGGTACCCCATCTGGGAGTTGGCAATCTCCAGCACATTCTGCCGGTTGCTGCCGGTCAGCTTCAGCGCCATCAGGTTTTTATAGTACTTGCCCTTCTTATAGTATTTGGACGCCTTCAGCGATGCCGGCTTTTTGTACAGGGTTACCTTGATCTTTTTGGTCGCTGCTTTGTAGTTTTGAGTGCTGGCAGCGGTCACTGTAATGGTGCACACGCCCCGCTTTTTCATCGTCACCTTGCCGCTGGTTTTCCCCACAGTGGCAATACTGGTATCACTGGATTTGTAAGTCACCGCGCCATTTCCGCTGGCCTTTGCCTTTAGCGTAAAGGTGCTCTTGGACTTGTACACTTTGCTGTAGCTGGAGGACACGCCGCTGATGGTCTGTTTCGCTTTGCCCACCGTGACCACTACGACCAGCTGCGCTGCCTGACAAGTCTCCGTCTCGCTGGCGGTAATGGTGATCTTTGCAGTACCTGCGTTCTGGAAGGACATCTCGCCGCTGACCGGGTCCACCTCTACAACATCGGGATTGTCAGAGGCAAACGAAATCGTGCCATTGCCGCTGGTCTGCGGCTCCAGCGTCATATTCTCTGCGCCGTAGACCACGCTGTAAGTCGTCTCCACGCCAGAGATTGTCTGCTCCTGTTTCTCCGCAGGCAAATCGCCCGGTTTCTCCTCCGGCTCCCCAGTTTCCTCTCCCTTGGAACCCGCTTCCGAACCGCTGTCATTTTTTCCCTCTGTCTCCGCATATACCTGAACTGTCTCACCGCTTTCCGGTGCGTCGGAGGTTTCTGCGGCCAGCGCCGTCATCGGGCTGACTACAGACATCAGCATAGCCAGCAACAAACAAATCGATACCACTCTTTTTTTCATGGGACACTCTCTTTCTTTTGCTTATTTCTTATAACACAATCAGTTCTTTGGGTGACTGCGTCAGGTCGACATTCCCTTCTCTCGTTAACCACAGCACATCTTCGATTCTCACGCCGAACCGGCCGGGCAGATACACGCCCGGCTCTGCGGAAATCACCGCTCCCTCCAGCAGCGGTTCCCGGTTGGACAGGTTGGCGTTGGGCTTTTCATGGATTTCCAGCCCGAGTCCATGTCCAAACCCGTGGCCGAAATAGTCCCCATAACCGGCATCCTTGAGCACCTGCCACGCGGCGTTGTGGATCTCGCATCCGGGCACCCCAGCCTTTGCCTTGGCAATCCCGGCCAGCTGAGCCCGCAGCACGGCGTCATAGACCTGACGCATCTCCTCGCCGGGTTCCCCGACTGCCACCGTCCGGGTCATATCCGAGCAGTAGCCCTGGTATACGCACCCAAAATCCATGGTCACAAACTCCCCTTGGCTAATGGGCTTGTCACCGGGAATGGCGTGGGGCATGCTCCCATTGGAGCCCGATGCCACAATGGGGTCAAAGGAGTTTTTCTCCGCCCCATAACACATGTGTAAATAGGTAATCCGGGCGGCAATCTGGCGCTCTGTGACTCCGGGCTTGAGATCGTTCAGAATCTCCAGAAACACCCGGTCCGTGATCTCCTGGGCCTTACGCATCCGGTCCAGCTCTTCTGTATCCTTCGCACCTCGCAGCTCCGTCAGCAGCGCGCCTGCGGGAATCAGCTCCGTCTCCGGCGGAAATACCTGCTCCATTTTCCGGTACATCTCCACCGTCAGATACGGCTCCTCGATTCCCACTCGTCTCAGCCCTCGGGCTGCCAGCACCTCGCCTGCCAGTACCAGCTGAGACCGGTCCGGCGTGGTCATCGCCACCCGGGCATGATCAACGGTTTGCTCTGCCAGTTCGATATAGCGGGAATCGGTGAAATAGTGGCTGTCCTCTCCGGTAATCAGGACCAGCCCTTCCCCTTTCATTCCCACTGCGTAGTACTCGCCCGGCTCGCTGGTCAGAATCAGCGCGTCCAGTTCCGTATCGCTCAGGCGTCTGCGGATGTGTTCCAGATGATTCATTGACCGCTCACCTCCTGATAGATTTCCTTCATGGTCAAAGCGTCCTCGCTCTGGGTCCCTGCCGACTCGCAGATGATCCACGGCTGCCAGCCACGCCGGGCCAGTTCCTCCGCCAGTGGCCGGAAATCGGGACCGTATCCGGGATCCGAGAAGCACAGGTGCCGTTTTTCTCCGCCTTTGGCTGTAAATTCGATCTTGGAAAAGTGGCTGTGGAACCGGGACGCCCGTTCCGTTCCCAGCACTGCTTCCATCCGGTCCAGCATGCGGACACAGGCCTCCGGGCCCTCCAGCGCTCCCAAAGATCTGGCGTACAAATGGCCAAAGTCCACACAGGGCAGCAGCCGCTCATCTACGGAACACAGCTCCAGCACCTCGTCCAGGTCTCCCAGCTGGTTGATCTTTCCCATGGTCTCCGGACACAGGGTCAGGTCACCGTACCCCAGCGCATCACAGGCACGGACCACCGCCGCCAGGTTTTCCCTGGCGATGGCCAGCGCCTCTGCCCGGCTCCGCTTCATCAGGGCGCCGGAGTGGAGCACAATCCGCTGCGCGCCCATCCACCGGGCCGCCTGACAGGACACCGTCACGTAGCCGATGGTTTTCTGCACACTCTCCGGGTCCGGGTTCGCCAGGCTGATAAAGTAGGGCGCATGTAACGACAGCGCGATGCCCGCCTCCGAGGCTCTGCGTCCAATCAGTTCCGCCGTGGCCTGTCCCACCCGGACGCCCTTGCCGCACTGGTATTCATAGGCGTCCAGCCCAATCTGACGAAGCCACACCGGCGCGTCGGCGCTGGACTTGCTCACCGTATTGGTAAAGGTATTGGAATTGCCGGCCACGCCAAACAACACACTCATATGCGATCTCCTCTCAGCCGGCAAAGTCCCCGGAAGGGCACCTCAATGCCATAGCGTAGCTTGCGGAATAGCGTATCCCGCGCAATGGGGCGGATGTAGATGGCCCGAATCCCCGCATTGTGGGCGCCCCAGATATCAGTGAAAATCTGATCGCCCAGCATAACGGTCTCCTCCGGCCGGCAATCGCACTGCCCCATGGCCTCCAGAAACGCCGCCCGGCGGGGTTTTCCGGCATGGCTGATATGGGGCACTTCCAGACCCGCGCAGAACTGCCGGGCCCGCTGGGGCCTTCTGCCGTTGGACACCACAAACAGGGTAATCCCGGCCTGCCACAGCTGATCCCGCCAGGCTTTCACCGCATCGTCGGGCTCCGGCTGCCGGTACCGCGTCAGGGTGTTGTCCAGGTCCGCCAGCACCAGCCGAATGCCTTTTCCGGCCAGTTCTTCCGGTGTAATCTGCGCAAAATTGTTCTCAATTCGATCCGGAATCAGCGAACCCATCTGTATCCCTCCATCAAAATGTACCTCTATTGCACCCTTTTCCCAAGGTTACAATTCGTAACCATTTCATGTTACCATTTTTCACTTTTGATTACAAGGAGTGATTTTTCAAAATGCCGCAATTCCCCCGTATACTTCTGGCGGTATCCCCCGGCAGCGTCCCGCCACGGCTGCCCGTTCCCTTCGAGCTGGCCCACATGGCCTACCGCATCGGTTCCCGCTGCCGTCTGCTCCGGGCGCGTCCCGAACTGGCTCTTAACGGCGGCTTTCTCATGATCAGCGGCGCCGCATCCAGCTGTCTCGGAAACGCAGAGCGGTTTTGCCAGCAGGTGGTATCTGAATGCCGCCTTCATCTCGCCGCCGGCGTCATCGCCAACTGGGAACTGGCTCCGCAATGTGTTCCTCTGGTCACTGAGCTGGACCGAGCACTGGCCCAGGCCCAGCTGGAATTCTGGGTCCCGGAATACTACGCCGCGGCCGCAGCCAACGCCAAGATTTTGATTTCCTCCCAGCTCTCCGGCGGCAGTTTGTCGGCCCGGCTACAGGAGGCGCTGAACCGGTGGGGACATCGGATCGCGCTGGCCGTGGAGTGTACGCCCTGGTCGTTTCAGCTGCCCTGTCCTTCCGGTCGGGGCACGCCTTTGGAGGATGGCCAGCTCCAACAGCTCATCGCAAATTACAACCCGCGTCTCTGGTTTTCCGAGAGTCTCTGCACCCAATACTTTACCTATCTGAAAGAGAATCAACTGCATTTAACACTCTTTGACAATGGCGCCAGCATCCGCAGAAAGCTGGAACTGGCAGCCCGCCGCGGGCTGTCCGGCGCCATACTCTCCTGGGATGAACTGAAGCCCTTTGCCCGGGAGTTGTTCTCTCCTGCTCAACGGAGATCGGGCGGAAACCGGTTTTAGCGAAAACGAAGAAACCCCCTGTGCTCATGCACAGGGGGTTTTACATGTTCCATTAGTAGAATCTTTTGCGATTCTTTCTGGCAGCTTCGGACTTCTTGCGGCGCTTCACACTGGGGCTCTCGTAATGCTCACGCTTACGGACCTCTGCCAGAACACCGGACTTCACGCAGCTACGCTTAAAACGCTTCAGAGCGCTATCCAGAGATTCGTTTTCTCTCACACGGACTTCAGCCATCTATTTTCCCTCCCCTCGAATATGCCCAGGGAGTCTATGACAAGGGCACAGGAAGCCTTTATAACAAGCTTCATTACTACATAGTTTACGCCTCACACTGCAACTTGTCAAGGCCCATTGCGCATTTTTTCGGCAATAAGCAAAGGAACGGGCTGCGCGGAACGTATGCACAGAAAAGCACGTTATTTGACCGGCTTGAAAATCAGGTTGACCAGCTTGATCTGCTTGTCCTTACCGCGGACGACGATCTTCTTGATCAGCTCCTTGCCTTCCGCCTGCTTCTGGATGCGGCTGTCGGCCAAGGCGATCGCCACCACGTCGTCATCCGCTGCCTCGGCGGGCACCTGTACGTTGGCACGCACCTTGCCGGCCACCTGCACCGCGATCTGGACCTCGGATGCCCGGGTCTTGGCCTCGTCATATTCCGGCCAGACCTGCTGGCACACCATGCCCTCAAAGCCCAGGTGCTCCCACATTTCCTCGCAGATATGGGGTGCAAAGGGCGAGAGCAGCAGCAGCAGGGCCTTCATATCGCCCTTGGTGACGCCATTGGCATAGAAATCGTTGACCAGGGACATCAGGGCCGCAATGGCGGTGTTGAACTTCATGGCCTCGATATCATCGCTGACCTTCTTGATGGCCTTATGGATCGCGGCTTCGTTCTCCTTGCTGTAGGACAGCCCATCGCTGCACCGCTCGTGGAGGTTCCACACACGGTCCAGGAATCGCTTGCAGCCCTTCACCGCGTCATCGGACCAGGTTGCGGTCTTTTCAAAGTCGCCGATGAACATAATATACAGCCGCATGGTGTCCGCGCCATAGCTCCGGATAACGTCGTCCGGGTTGACCACGTTACCCAGGGACTTGGACATCTTTACGGAGGGACGCAGCGCCTGGTTGCCGTACTTCTCGATCAGGGCGTCCTTCTCCTCCTGGGTGGACACGTTGCCCACATAGTGGGGGTTCTTGCCCAGGATCATGCCGTGGCTGGTACGCTTTTTGTAGGGCTCTGCGTAGGGCACCACGCCGATGTCATAGAGGAAGTTGTTCCAGAACCGGCTGTAGAGCAGATGCAGGGTAGTGTGCTCCATACCGCCGTTGTACCAGTCCACCTGGCCCCAGTATTCCAGAGCCTCCTTGGATGCCAGTGCCTCGTCGTTGTCCGGATCCATATAGCGCAGGAAGTACCAGCTGGAGCCGGCCCACTGGGGCATGGTATCGGTCTCCCGCTCTGCCGGGCCGCCGCAGCAGGGACAGGTGGTCTGCACCCAGTCGGTCATGGCAGACAGCGGGGATTCGCCGTCGTCGGTGGTCTCATAGCTCTCCACCTCGGGCAGCAGCAGCGGCAGCTGATCCTCGGGCAGAGGCACATAGCCGCACTTGGGGCACTTGACGATGGGGATGGGCTCGCCCCAATAGCGCTGGCGGGAGAACACCCAGTCACGGAGCTTGTAGTTGACCTTGGCGCAGCCGATCTTGTTCTCCTCCAGCCATTCGATCATCTTGGCCTTGGCATCCTCGACGCTGAGGCCGGTCAGGAAACCGGAGTTGACGCTGACACCGGTGGCCACGTCGGTAAAGGCGCCCTTGGAGATGTCAACCTCACCCTCGGGACCTGCGACGACCTGGATCATGGGCAGGTTGAAGGCCTTGGCGAACTCCCAGTCACGGGTGTCGTGGGCGGGAACGGCCATGATGGCGCCGGTGCCGTAGGAGGCCAGAACGTAGTCCGAGATAAAGATGGGAATTTCCTTGTTGTTCACCGGGTTGATGGCTTTGACGCCCTTGAGCTCCACGCCGGTCTTTTCCTTGACCAGCTCTGTCCGCTCAAAGTCGGACTTGGTGGCAGCGACCCGGACGTACTCCGCCACTTCGTCATAGTTGGTGATCTTATCCTTCCACTTTTCCACATAGGCGTGCTCCGGTGCGATGACCATATAAGTAGCGCCAAAGAGGGTGTCGCAGCGGGTGGTGTAGACGGTCAGGACGTCCCCTTCCGTAGTGCCGAAGTTCACATCCGCACCGGTGGAACGGCCGATCCAGTTCTTCTGCTGGGCCACCACTCTGGGCAGGAAGTCCACATCGTCCAGGCCGTCGATCAGCTTCTGGGCGTATGCGGTAATTTTCAGCATCCACTGGCTCTTCTCCTTGCGCACCACCTCTGCGCCGCAGCGCTCGCAGACGCCGTTGACCACTTCTTCGTTGGCCAGGACGCACTTACAGCTGGTGCACCAGTTCACCGGCATGGAGGTCTTGTAGGCCAGGCCGTGCTTGAACAGCTGGAGGAAAATCCACTGGGTCCACTTGTAGTACTTGGGGTCGGTGGTGTCGATGACCCGGTCCCAGTCAAAGGAGTAGCCCAGCATATGCAGCTGGCGGGTGAAGTTTTCGATGTTCTGCTTGGTCACCACCGCCGGATGCATGTGGTTCTTGATGGCAAAGTTCTCCGTGGGCAGGCCGAAGGCGTCATACCCGATGGGGAAGAGCACATTGTAACCGTCCATCCGCTTTTTCCGGGCGATGACGTCCATTGCGGTGTAGGGACGGGGATGGCCCACGTGGAGCCCGGCGCCGGAGGGGTACGGGAACTCCACCAGAGCGTAGAATTTGGGCTTGCTTCTGTCGCCGTTTTCACACTTGAAAACCTGTTCTTCCTGCCACTTTTTCTGCCATTTCTTTTCAATGGCGCTAAACTCATATTTCACTTTCGATCACGCCTCTTATTTCTCAAAATTTTTCCGTTTTCTCTTAACACTCTTACTCCGCGCCGTCCTCTTCCAGGAACGGAGCAATATCCACCCGGTCCGCGTCCAGCCACATCCGTTCCAGGTCGTAGAACTCGCGCTGCTCCGGCAGGAACAGGTGCACGATCACGGCGCTGTAATCCAGCAGGACCCAGCCGCTGTTCCGCTCGCCCTCCACATGGTGGGGCATCTCGCCCAGCTGCTTCGCCGTCTCCTCGCAGGCATCGGACAGGGTACGCAGCTGGGTGGTGGAGGCGGCGGAGCACATAATAAAGTAGTCCGCCAGGGTGGTGACGTCTGTCGTGTGCAGCACCTCGATGTTCATCCCGCGTTTTTTGTCCAGCGCCTTCACAATGGCGGCGGTCAATTCTAATGCTTCTGCCATACCGTGTTACTCCTTTGCTGATCTCTCTCCCGGGAGGGTGACGCCCAGACTGCGCAGCCAGTCCCGGGCCTCCAGGGTGCGATAGTGAACCTTCCGGCCCTGGGACTCAGTGTGGCGGATGGTGTTTTCCAGCCCCAGCAGCACACCGGCGTCCAGATCCCGCATCGCCAGACCGTGGGCCTCCTCAGACCACTTCCGATTGGGCTCGGCGTAGTCGGCGATGTACAACACTTTCTCCAACAGGGTCATATGTCCTTTTCCCGTGGTATGCCAGCAGATCGCGTCGCAGACCTGCCAGGGCATCCCAAACATCTGTCTCGCCACAGCGGACGCTGTTTTGGAATGGAGCAGCGGCAGCGTTTCCCGCTCTACCTGATCTAATACGATACCATATTCCTCACATTTTGACAACTGTTTTGCAAGACTCCAGTACTTGGTGCAGTCGTGGAGGATGGCCGCCTGCCGGGCCTCCAGCTCGTTGGCGCCCCAGCGCCGGGCCAGCTCCGCCGCCTCCTGCTCGGTGCCCCGCACGTGGGGAATCCGCTTGGACTTGATCATGGAGTAGGAGACCGCCCGCAGCTCCGGCAGACTCAGACGCTTCAAGTCCGCCTGAGTGCCGTACAGGTGGTTGCGCAGAATGTAGCCGTAGATGGCCGGGTCCAGATAGTCGCTGCCGCCGCCCTGTTCCAGCTGCTCCCGCAGCGCGGTGGAGCTGATCTCCACCAGGCCGGGCAGGGTCATTACGTGAACCGTCGCCTGATAGGTTCTGGTCAGAAATGCCGCCTGCCGCTCGAACATCTCCATCTTGTCGTCATGGTTGCGCCCGAAGGTCAGAATGCCCGCCCGCTTCATGATCTCCTCCGGCTCATGCCAGCTCTGAAGGGTCAGGAACATGTCCGTCCCCATCATCAGCCACAGCTCGTCGTCCGGGTAGATCTCCCGCAGCCGTTTCAGCGTATCGGACGTGTAGCTCTTGCCGCTCCGGTGCATCTCCAGATCGGACGCCTCCGCGATCCCCGGCCGGTCCAGACGGTCCGCCATGATCCGGGCCATCTCCATCCGGTGCTCGCTGGACACCGCGTTTTCCGGCAGCGCCTTGTGGGGCGGCGTGTGGTCCGGGATCAGGATCAGCTTGTCCAGCTTCAGGCTGTCAATGGCCGCCACTGCCGCCGCCATATGTCCCAGGTGAGGCGGATTGAAGGTTCCGCCAAAAATTCCGATTTTCATGTTCTCTTCTTTTTGTCCTGTACCAGAACGATTTTGTCTGTCTTTCCCTTTTTGTGGCTGGTCCGGTACAGCACAAACTTGCTGCCAATCACCTGAACCGCCTCACTGCGGGTCCGCTTCGCCAGCTCCTCGCAGGCCTCCCGAGCCGTGTACATGCTGTTTTCCAGCACCTTGCACTTGATCAGCTCCCGGGCCTCCAGGGCGTCGTCGGCCTGCTTGATGAGATTCTCACCGATGCCGTCCTTGCCCACGGTGACAATCACGTCCAGACTGTTGGCCATGCTCCGCAGCTGGGCCCGCTGTTTACTCGTTAAATCCATCCCTGTGTCGACTCCTTACTTCTCTAAATACGCCTTCAGCTGTTCCGCAAAGGCACGCAGGGCGTTCCCCCGGTGGGAGATGGCGTTCTTCTCCTCCGCCGACAGCTGGGCAAAGGTTTTCTTCAGGCTGGGCACAAAGAAAATGGGGTCAAAGCCAAAGCCGCCCTCTCCCATGGGCGCAAAAGCGACGGTTCCCTGACAGGTTCCCTCCGCATCCAGCACGTCCCCGTTGGGGAAGCAGCAGGTGACGTGGCAGGCAAAGTGACAGGTCCGCGGGGTCTGTCCCTGCATGGTCTGGAGCAGCAGCCGGTTCTTCTCCGCATAGGTCAGATCCGGCCCGCCGTACCGGGCGCTGTACACGCCGGGCCCACCCTGGAGCGCGTCCACACAGAGCCCCGAGTCGTCGGCGATGGCCGGCAGTCCGGAGGCCTCCATCACCGCCTGGGCCTTGATCCGGGCGTTCTCCGCAAAGGTGCCGCCAGTCTCCTCCGGCTCCAGGTCCAGCCCGACCTCGGACTGGAGCACAACCTCTACGCCCAGCTCGCCCAAAATGGACTGGAGCTCTTCCAGCTTTCCCTTATTATGGCTCGCTAACACAAATTTCATATCATAACTCTCCACAAAATGCGCCGTTCCAGATCGATCAGATCGTCAACGCCCTTGCTGCACAGACGGACCAGCTCCTGCTGTTCCTCTACCGTGAAGGGACGTCCCTCTCCGGTGCCCTGGATCTCGATCAGCCGGCCCTCGTCATCCATCACACAGTTCATATCCACCTCGGCCTGGGAGTCCTCATCATACTCCAGGTCCAGCATGGGCTGGCCGTCCACAATACCGGCGGAGATGGCCGCCAGGTAGTTCTGGACCGGCATCTCCTCGATCAGGCCGTCCTGCCGCAGCTTATGGCAGGCAAAGACCAGGGCCACAAAGCCGCCGGTGATGGCTGCGGTACGGGTGCCGCCGTCGGCCACCAGCACATCGCAGTCAATGGTGATCTGCCGGGGTCCCAGCAGCTTCCGGTCCACCACTGCCCGCAGGCTGCGGCCGATCAGGCGCTGAATCTCGGCGCTGCGGCCGGACACCTTGCCCTTGGACACGTCCCGTCTGTTGCGGGTCTCATTGGCCCGGGGCAGCATGTTGTACTCTGCCGTCACCCAGCCCTCGCCCTCCGGCACGTGGGGCGGTACCTTCTCCTCCACAGACGCGGTGACATAGACCTCGGTTCTGCCCAGCTGGATCATACAGCTGCCCTCCGCATAGGGGTTGATATGGGGCGTGATGGTCACCGAGCGCAGCTGGTCAAATTCCCGTTCATTCAGTCGTTCCATAATGCTAAATCCTCCCTCGTTAAATCAATGCGTCCGCAAAGGCCTTGGGATCGAAGGGCTTCAGATCGTCTACCCCTTCCCCGACGCCGGCGAACTTCACCGGCACCTGCAGTTCCTGGGCAATGGCGATGGCGATGCCGCCCTTGGCGGTGCCGTCCAGCTTGGTCAGCACAATCCCGGTGATCCCGCAGGTCTCCTGGAACTGCTTGGCCTGCACCAGTCCGTTCTGACCGGTGGTGGCGTCCAGCACCAGCAGGGTCTCCCTGGAGCTGTCCGGGCACTCCCGCTGGATGATGCGGCTGATCTTGTTCAGCTCATTCATCAGGTTGGCCTTGTTGTGCAGGCGTCCGGCGGTATCCACCAGCACCGCGTCACAGCCCCGGGCTTTGGCTGCCGCGATGGAGTCGAACACCACCGCCGCCGGATCCGCGCCCTCGTTCTGCCGGACGAGCTCCGCACCGGCCCGGTCCGCCCAGATCACCAGCTGCTCCGCCGCCGCGGCCCGGAAGGTATCTGCTGCGGAGAAGAGCACCTTTTGGCCTTCCGCCTTCAGTTTGGAGCCGATCTTGCCGATGGTGGTGGTTTTCCCCACCCCGTTGACGCCGATAAAGAGCAGAATGGCGGGCTTGCCGGACAGGTCCAGTCCGCTGTCGCCCACGGTCATCATCTCCGCGAGAATCTCCCGCATGCACTCCTTGGCGCCCTCGACGTCCTTAATCTTCTCCGCCTTCACCCGGGCGCGCAGCTGTTCTACCGCTTTCAAGGTGGTGTCCACGCCCACGTCGGCCAGAATCATGGCCTCCTCCAGGTTCTCATAAAACTCGTCGTCCAGCTTGGAAAAGCCCTTGAACAGGCCGATCTTTTTGATCTTGTCAAACAGTCCCACTGTTTCCTCACACTCCTTTGTCTGCTTTCAGGTGCAGTTCTTTCTCCACGTCGTTCAGGTTGATGGTCAGCATTTTGGAAATGCCCCGCTCCTGCATGGTCACGCCGTAGAGCACATCTGCCTCCTCCATGGTCCCCCGCCGGTGGGTAATCACAATAAACTGGGTTTTATCACTTATGCTCCGCAGGTAGCGGGCAAATCGGGTGACGTTGTTCTCATCCAGCGCCGCCTCAATCTCATCCATCACCACAAAGGGCGTGGGACGCACTTTCAAAAAGGCAAAATACAGGGCGATGGCCACAAAGGCCTTTTCGCCGCCGGAGAGCAGTGACAGCACCTTCAGCGCCTTTCCCGGCGGCTGCACCCTGATCTCAATGTTGCAGTTGAGAATATCCGTCTCGTCCTCCAGCTCCAGCGCCGCCTTCCCGCCGCCAAAGAGCGCCCGGAAGGTCTCGGAAAACGCCTCATTGATCTGGCGGAACTGCTCGGCGAAGATTTTCTTCATCTCGTCCGTGATTCCTCTGATGATGCCCTCCAGCTCGCCCTTTGCCTGCTCCACGTCAGCCCGCTGGCCGGTCAGGTACTCGTAGCGCTCGTTGACGCGCCGGTACTCCTCAATGGCCCCGACGTTGACGTTGCCCAGGCCGCTGATTTTGCGTTTCAGCTCGGCAATCCGCCGGTTGGCCCGGTGCAGGGACTCCAACTCCTGCCGCTGGCGCAGGGCGTCGTCATAGGACAGGCTGTAGTTCTCCCATAGTTTATCCAAAAGCTGCTTTTCTTCCATTGCGGCAGCCGCTTTTTTCTGCTCCAACACAGAGCACTCCCGCTCCATGTTCAACAGCTCCTGATTTTTGTCCCGGGCCGCCCGATCCGCCTGCACCCGACTGGCTTCCAGCCCCATTCTGTCCCCGGACAGGGTGCGGATCGTCTCATTCTGGGCTTCCCGGCTCTCGCGAAGGGCTTGCAGTCGGCTGCGCGCCTCCTCCGCCTGCTGCTGCAGCGTCCGGCTCTGTGCCCGGTACTCCTCCATTTGCCGGCGGCGGCTCTCCCGGTCACCGGTCAGGTCCCGCTCCATGCCCCGCAGCTGCTCCAACGCAGTCTGCGTGGCCGTTCGCTCCGCCTCCAGCGCCGCCCGCTCCAGGTTGAGCTGGGTGATGGCCGCCTGAATGGTCTCCGCTTTGCGCTGCGCCCGGTCCTGTCCGGTGGATTTGCCCGCCAGCTCCGCCTGAATGGCGGCCCGTTCGCCCTCCAGCCCGGCAATCTGCTCCCGGGCTCTTTCGGTATCCGACTCAATCTGTTGGGCCCGCTGGGCCAGCTGGGCCAGCTCTGCCTCCCAGCTGCTCCGGTTTTCCTTCAGCGCATTCAGAAGCGTGGTCGTCTGTCCCCAGGCGCCTTCCAGCTTCAGCACCTGGTCATCCAGTTCCCGCTTCTGATTTTGGGCCACCTCCAGCTCATAGGACGCGGCTTTGACCTCCCGTTTTCTCTGCTCCAGCTGGTTCCGGGCCTCTGACAGCCGGGTTTGAAGGACCCCCTGCTGTTCCCGCAGCCGCTCCAGCTCACCGGCCCGGGAGAGAATCCCGGCGCTCCGGCCAGTGCTGCCGCCGGTCATGCTGCCGCCGGGATTGAGCACCTGGCCGTCCAGGGTGACTATGCGGAACCGGTACCGGTAGGCTCTGGCAATGGCGATCGCCGCGTCCATCGTCTCCGCAATCACCACATTGCCCAGCAGCCTGGCAAACACCACCCGGTACTGCCCCTCAAACTGGATCAGGTCGCAGGCCACCCCCACAAAGCCGGGGTGACGGCCTATATCCTGCTCCCGCAGATAGCTGGGCCGGATGGAATCCAGCGGCAAGAAGGTGGCCCGGCCGGCGTCCCGCTGTTTCAGGTATTGGATGGCCGCCTTGCCGTCGGCCTCCCGGTCCACCACAATGTGCTGTTTGGAGCCGCCCAGAGCGATCTCAATGGCGACGGCGTACTCATCCGGCGTCCGGAGCAGTCCCGCCACCGGCCCATGAATGCCGCGCAGCAGGCTCCGCTCCGCCGCCTGCATCACCACTTTGACCGACCTGGAATAGCCCTCATACACTTTTTCCATCTCTGCCAGCATCTGAATCCTGCTGCCCAGATTGTTCTCCTCCATGGCCAGCTGATTGGCCTGATGCGCCGCCCGGTCCAGCTGTTCCTGGCGCCCGGTCAGGCGCAGCTGATAGCCGGCGACGGTATTTTGCAGTGCGCCGCACTGCTCCCGGGCCTCCTCCAGCTGACTCCGCCGCAGGGCCGCCTCCCGCTCCGTCTCAGACAGCCGGTCCGCAGTTTCCTGCAGCTGGCCTTTCAGCGCCGTGTCCCGGTCCAAAATCTCCTGCTCCGCCGCAGCCAGAGCGCTGAGCAGCTCTTTGGCCTCCGACGCACTGGCCGTGCGCAGGTTCTCCTGCTCACGCAGCGCCGTCATCTCCTCCGCCAGCAGACCGGCATTTTGGGTCACTTTCCGTGCCTCCTCCTGTCGCTGCGTGAGGGCATCGTCCAGCTTGTCCCATTCCTTTTGAATCTCTTCCAGACGCGCCTGGTGCTGGGCGATCTGAGCCGCCACCGATTCCGCGCGGTCCTCCTGCAAATCCAGCTCCTGCTGGATGCGCAGGGCGGTTTCCCCACTGTTGCGCATCTGGGTGTCCAGCACGGCAGCCTCAGACTCCCGCTCCTGGATTTCCTCGTCCAGCGCCGCCATCTGACAGCGCAATTCTTCCACCTGAAGGTCCTGGTTTCGCATCTGCGCCGCCAGCGCCTCCGCCTGTGCGTAGAGCGCCTCCTGTTCCCGGGCCGCCTCCTCCCGCTGCCGTATGGCCTGCTCGCAGTCGGAGAGCAGCTTTCGGCTGCTCATCCGGAGCCGTTCCAGCTGCTCCAGCCAGACGGAAATTTCCAGCCCTCTCAGTTCGTCCCGCCAGGCCAAAAATTCCCGTGCTTTTTCCGACTGAATCCGCAGAGGCTCCACCTGGAGCTCCAGCTCGGCGATTTTATCCCCCACGCGGAGCAGATTCTCCTCCGTGTGGGCCAGCTTGCGTTCCGCCTCCTCCTTGCGGTGGCGGTAGCGGGAGATGCCAGCCGCCTCCTCAAAGACGTTCCGGCGCTCCGAGCCCCGGGTGGAGAGAATCTCGTCGATTTTCCCCTGCCCGATGATCGCGTAGCCCTCTCTGCCCAAGCCGGTGTCCATAAACAGCTCATGGATGTCCCGGAGCCGGCAGGACTGGCGGTTGATGTAATATTCACTTTCGCCGCTTCGATAGTAGCGGCGGGTCACCATGATTTCGCTCTCCTCCCTGGGAAACCGCTGCTCTGTGTTGTCCAGCGTCAGAGAGACCTCCGCATATCCCACCGGTTTTCGCTGAAGGGTGCCGCTGAAAATCACATCCTCCATCTTGCCGCCTCGCAGCGCCTTGGTGGACTGCTCTCCCATGACCCAGCGGATGGCGTCGGAAATATTGGATTTTCCGCTTCCATTGGGACCGACCACTGCAGTGATCGCCTCGCCAAAGGTCAGGACCGTCTTATCCGGAAAGGATTTGAATCCCTGGAGCTCCAATGCTTTTAAGTACAAACCAGCACCTCTGTCTCTTTGGTAGAATTTGCGAATCAATGACATTTTATTATAGCAACCGCGCACAGAAATTTCAACGAAAAAGCCCGGTTTGCCGCTAATTTCTTTCCAGCTGTCCCTCAAAACGGGGAAATTTCAAGACGAAGGCATCCCTCCCGCCGGGAGCCGTCGGGCCGCGACCACCCGGATATCCGGCAGGTGGATCACCCCCTGCTCCACAAAATAGGCCAGCATGGGCTCGGGTGGGCAATCCTCCGGCAGCGCCAGCCCGGCGCAGTCCAGGGAAAATCCCGCCGGGCTTGGCGTATCGCCCCGCAGATCAATGCCCTGCTCCCGGCCGGAAAAACACAGGGCTACATCACCGCCCTGCTCCAGGACCGGTATGCCAAATCGTCGCTGCAGGGCCCAGGCCAGTCCCTCCCGGTCCGGCATATCCAGGGACAGGGCGCGCACCTCCGAGGCCAGCGCGGTGCAGCAGGTGACGATTGAGCGATCCACCTTTTCCGCGTGGAGGGTGACCAGAGCCTGGTTGTGGGGTACGCCCTGAACGGTCAGCCCGGTCAGGGCCAGCGGAGCGGCCAGCGCCCGCCACAGCGGTCCGGTGGCCACCGCCTGCCCCCCTTCCAGCTCCGGATTGAGGAACCGTGAGACGCCGTTGCGCCGCAGCAGCTCCATGGCTCTTCGCTGCAAACGGACACCTCTGGCTGTATCCGGTGTCCCCGGAATCTCCGCCCGCAAAAAATGTACGCCGTTGATCTCCTCCTCATAGTAGCGGATGCGCCACCCCTTCTTTTTCCAGACCAGATAGCCTATCATGGAGTTCTCACCTCCCGGTCAGCTTATGCCGCCGCCCGGAAGGGCATAACCGCCGCCGTTGCACAGGGGATTGGAATATGGTAAACTGAACCGGGTGATCATTATGCTGCGTATCAACAACATTCGAATGCCGCTGGACTACCGTCCGGAACAGCTGGAGCGGAAGCTCTGCCAGACCCTCCGGATCAGCGGCGGAATCCAGGAGGTTCATCTGGTCAAGCAATCGGTGGACGCCAGACGGAAGAACGACCTGCATCTGGTCCTCTCCGTCAACGTGCAGGTGGCAGATGAGGCAAGCATTGCCCGCCGGCTCCACTCCAACAACGTCCGCCTGCTGACCCGTCAGACCTATCAGTTCCCCCAGGTGCGGCGGACTTCTTCTCTTCCGCCGGTGGTGGTGGGAATGGGACCTGCCGGGCTGTTTGCCGCGCTGTATCTGGCCCGGAACGGCCTTCCCTCCATTGTGCTGGAACGCGGCGCACCGGTGGAAGCGCGCACCCGCCTGGTGGAGCGGTTCTGGCAGACCGGGGAGCTCAATCCGGCCTCCAACGTCCAGTTCGGTGAGGGCGGCGCAGGCACCTTCTCCGACGGAAAGCTGACCACAGGCACCCATGATCCCCGCATCGAAACAGTATTGGACACCTTTATCCAGATGGGAGCGCCGGATGACATCGCCCACTCCTTCCGGCCCCACGTGGGAACCGATGTGCTCCGGGAAGTGGTGCGCCGGATTCGCCTGGAGCTGCTCCGTCTGGGCTGTGACGTCCGCTTCGGGCACCAGGTCACCGGCCTTCAGCTGGCGAACGGACGCCTGCAATCCGTGACCGTCTCCGGGCCGGACCAGACCTATCAGCTGGACACGGACGCGCTGATTCTGGCGCCGGGTCACTCGGCCCGGGACACCTTCGCCCTGCTGCGGGACTGCGGCGTCCCCATGGAGCCCAAGCCCTTCGCCATCGGCGTGCGGATCGAACACCATCAGGAGGCCATCAGCCGGGCCCAGTACGGTTCCGCCTGGAACCGGCTGCCGCCCAGTGACTACCGGCTCTCCTGCCACCTGCCTTCGGGACGCAGCGCCTTTTCCTTCTGCGTCTGTCCCGGCGGAACGGTGGTGGCCTCGGCCTCTTCGCCGGGCCATCTGGTGACCAACGGCATGAGCTACCGGGCCCGGGACGGCGAAAACATCAACGGCGGCCTGCTGGTGGGAGTGACGCCGGAGGACTTCCCGGACGGCGATGTGCTGGCCGGCGTCCGGTTCCAGGAGCGCTGGGAAAGCCTGGCCTATGAGGCGGGCGGCGGCGGTTTTCACGCTCCGGCCCAGCAGGTGGGCGACTTCCTGGCGGGCAAAGCCTCCACGCAGGGCGGCTCCGTAATCCCCACCTATCGTCCCGGCGTACACTGGACTGATCTGCGCGCCTGTCTGCCCGGCTATGTGACGGACACGCTCCGGGACGCACTGCCCCTTCTGGACCGCAAGGTGCACGGATTCGCCGCGCCGGACGCCGTTCTGACCGGGGTGGAGACCCGCTCGTCCTCACCGGTGCGGGTACTGCGGGACGACCAGTGCCAGAGCGCAGTCCGCGGCATTTTTCCCTGCGGCGAGGGCTGCGGCTATGCCGGCGGCATCATGAGCGCGGCTGTGGACGGCATTCGGGTGGCAGAAGCGGTGGCGCAGCTCTAAAAACAGAGCGGACTTACGATTGCCCGACAGATTCTCCGGTAAAATGTGCTCCGCCCCTTGCAAAATGATGAGAATTAGGCTAAAATGAGGTTGAATATAACTTGGGTCCCGCTGTGACCTGGTTGTTTGAAATTGAAGGAGCTGAATAGAATGATTACTGCCAGCGATTTTAGAAATGGCAAGACCTTCGAATATGAGGGAAAAGTAATGCAGGTCGTGGAATTCCAGCACGTTAAGCCCGGCAAGGGCGCTGCTTTCGTCCGCACCAAGATGAAGAACGTGATTACCGGCGCGGTAACCGAAACTTCCTTCAACCCTACTGCGAAGTTTGAGGAAGCTTTCATCGAGCGCAAGGAAATGGAATACAGCTACTCTGACGACGGCCTGTACTACTTCATGGATACCGAAACCTATGACATGATCCCGCTCAACGGCGATCAGCTGGGCGAGGCATTCAAGTTCGTCAAGGAAAACACCCCCTGCAAGGTCCTCTCCTACAAGGGCAAGGTGTTTGGCGTGGAGCCCCCCAACTTCATGGAGCTGGAAGTCATCAAGACTGAGCCCGGCGTCCGCGGCGATACGGCCACCAACGTGACCAAGCCCGCAACGCTGGAGACTGGCGCGGAGATCAAGGTGCCTCTGTTCATCAACGAGGGCGACCGGATCCAGGTGGACACCCGTACCGGCGAGTACATGTCCCGCTGCAAGTAATACACCAGATTCTGCGTCAGCTGTCCGCTGGCGCAGTCTGTTTTTCACGCTGTGGAAGAAGGGAGTGAACCACTTTGTCGGTGGCAGAAAAACTGGGATACCTCCGGGGACTGGCTGACGGTCTCCACCTGGACGGCGCGTCCGGCAGCAAGGCGGAACGGCTGATCGCGGCGCTGATTGACGCTGTGGAAGAGCTGGCGGAGCAGGTATCCGAGGGAGAAGAGCAGTGCAAAGAGCTGGCCGCTCAGATCGACGACCTGGCCGAGAGTCTAGAGGTCGTGGAGACCCTGGTGCTGGACAGCATTGAGGAGGACGAGGACTTCGACGAGTACGAGGTCGAGTGCCCCAACTGCGCGGAGACACTGGTCATCGACGCGGATGCCCTGGAGTCCGGCGTGATCACCTGTCCCGCCTGTGAGAAAAAGTTCGAGATCGACCTGGGCTTTGCGGACGATCCCGACGACTGTGACGAAAACGATATATGATAAATAACAACGCCCCGGATGACGCATATACATCATTCGGGGCGTCTGTATTATCGCTCCGCAAAGGCGTAGCGTATTTCCACCCGCCGGTCCTGGTACACCACCACCTCTGACAGCACCGCCTGGACGATGCCTCGATCCAGAGCGGTGATCCTGCGGTCCTCCACAAGCGCTCGGATCCAGGGATGCGCTTCCTCCTGCTGCGGGTCGCCGTCAAGCTGTTCCAGCTGACTTTGCAGGCCGGCAATCTCTCCCTCATACTCCTTCCGATAGGTGAGAAAGTCCTCCCGGCTGAGCAGGCCATCGCAGTAGTCCTCGTAGCACTGCTTTTTTCTCCGCTCCCGCTCGGCGATGCGGTGACGCAGATTTTTCCGCTCCTCGGTCACGTCCCGCCGGCAGCTCTGTTCCCGGATCACCTCCTCCGCCAGACGGTTCAGATCGCCGTAGCCGGCCAGCAACTGGTTTACCGCCTCCAAAACCGCCCTTTCCAGCGTCTGCTGGGCAATGGTGTGGGGTGAACAGATCCCCGCTCCATACCGTTTATAGGAACCGCAGCAATAGGTGATCCCACCTTTCCCACTGGTCTTGCACATGGCCCGGCCGCAGTCCCCACAGCGCAGAAACCCGGCGAACAGCCCTACATTGCTCCCCAACTCCGGCGTGCGGGTCCGCCTGCGCAGCAGTTCCTGCACCCGTTCCCACTGGGCCCGGTCGATGATCCCCTCATGAGTTCCCTCTACCACAATCCACTGGTCCGGCGTCTGCGCTTTTGCCCGGCCGTGCATCATGACCCGCCGGTGCTTTCCCTGGACCAGGTCCCCCACATACATCCGGTTCATTAGCAGCCGGTGAATGGTGGGGTAGGTCCAATAGTTGGTCTTATCCAGCCGGTTGCTGTTGGAGTAGCGCTGGCCCTGCAGACGCTTATACTCACTGGGACAGGGCACGCCCTCCTGGTTCAACAGCTTGGCAATGCGAATCTGCCCCATGCCGCCCTCATACAGCCGGTAGATCCGGCGCACCACCTCTGCCGCCGCCGGGTCCACCACCAGATGGTTGTGGTTCTCCGGGTCCTTGCAGTAGCCGTAGGAAGCGAAGGCGCCGACAAACTCGCCGCTGCGCTGTTTGGCCTCCATGGCCCCACGGACCTTTTGGGAGATGTCCCGGGCGTAGTTGGCGTGAAAGACGTTCTTGATGGAGAGAATCATATCGCACCGGTCCCGGTCGCTGTCGAACTGGTCGGCTACGGAGATAAACCGGATCTCCCGCTCCGGAAAGACCCGCTCCAGGTACCGTCCGGCCTCTATGTAGTCCCGCCCAAACCGGGACAGATCCTTGACCAGGACGCAGTTGATCTTGCCCTGCTCCCAGTCCCGCTCCATGCGCCGGAAGGCGGGACGATCGAAATGGGTGCCGGTACAGCCGTCGTCAATGTAGAGCTCTATCAGCTGCAATTCCGGATGGCTCTGACAGTAGGAGGTGAGGATTTTTCGCTGGTTGGCAATGCTATCGCTCTCCGCCTTATCGCCGTCCTCCCGGGACAGCCGCAGGTATCCCCCCACCCGGACCGGCCACTTTTTGCCGCTCACAGGTGGGCCCGCAGCAGGTTGCGCACTGCCTCCTCCCGGCTCCTGCCCTCCGTGTAAGTCCGGGTGATTCGATAGGGCCTGGCACCGGACTGATGCCGCTGGGACGGCTGCTGATGGTGGTCCTTCAACGCTCTTCGCCTCCCTCCGGTTCCTGCTGCCGCAAGGAAGCATCATCCCAGGCTGCATCAAAGGTCAGCGCCGCTTTTTTCTCGGTTTCATCCCCTTCCACGGCGTAAATCGGCAGTTCCCGCTCGGTTGCCGCCGCGCCCACCGCCGCGGGATTGGTGACTACACCGAACATGGCAATCGCTGCTATGGCGCACCCCACTACGGTGATCCAGCGCCGCCGGAACACAAGAATCTTCATAAAATCGGCCTCCCTTAAATAGGTTTGTACCATGGTATGCGGACCCGTGCAATCTATTCCATGTCCGCTGAGGACGGACACTGCCCCGGCCGAAAAAAATACTCCGTTTTTTCACTTATCTGCCCTGTTCCGGCCTCTCCCTGCTTTTTCTCCCACTTGACCGATTTCCCCTTGACGCATATGCGCCAACATTATATAATTTTCACAAAGGGAACCGTGTTTTTCCCCGTAAAAGCACCTGTTTCCCCTTTTCTCACCGTTCAATATTCTGGAGTAATCAACATGGCAGATACCCCCTCCGTCAAACTGCACAATTCCCCGCCGCTGACCCCCGACTTTTTCCGTCAGCTGGGCCCCCGTCCAGTCACACGAGAGGGTGAGGCGGGCTGGCTGTTCCGGATGTGGGCACCGGATGCCGTTGCGGCCTCCGTGGCCGGTGACTTCAACGGCTGGGCGCCTGACGCCGCTCCAATGGAATCCATTGGGCCCGGTCTGTGGGAGTGCTTTCTTCCGCAGCCAAGGGCGGGTGATCTCTACAAGTACGTGCTCTGGCGGAGGGATGGCTCCCGTCCGTATCGCAGCGACCCCTGGGCCGTCTCCACTGAACCACCGCCGGGCACCGCCTCCAGACTGTTCGACCTGTCCGGATACCCCTGGCAGGATGGCAACTGGATCCGCTTTCGCCGCCGGACAGACGCGGCCCAGCGGCCCCAGCTGCTCTATCACTTGCAGATTCACACCTGGCGACGGACGGGTAATGGGCAAGCCCTCTCACTGCGGGACTTGACCACCTATCTGGTCCCCTATCTGAAGGAGATGGGATATACCGGCGCCGTCCTGATGGCGGACCATCCGCCCTTTTTCGCACCGCCTGCCGCGCAGGACTCCCCCCACGACTGGATGTACCTGATCGACCAGCTGCATCAGGCAGGTTTGAGCGCCTTTCTGGACTGGCATCCCGGGCGCTGTGGTTCGCCGGTGTTGGCCTCTTCGGATTCCGATCCTCCCGACTGGAGTGAGCCCTCTGTACAGGCTTTTCTCGTCGCCTCCGCCACGTTCTGGCTGGAGACCTATCACCTGGACGGCCTGCGGATTGACGCCCCAGACCCCATCCACTATCTGGACGGTGCGGGCACCCGTTCCTTCTTCGAGACGCTGCAAAAGGAGGTCGCCCGGCACTGTCCGGAGGCTCAACTGCTGCTCAACAGCCCCATCTCCGTTCCCGGCTTTTCCGGGTGGCAGGAGCGTTCCGCCCAGCCACTGCTGGATCTGTTTCAGGGCAAGGCGTCGGTTCCCAGTGAGGAGTTGACCTCTGGCGATCTGCTGGCCCTTCCGGCCCGGGATTTCCAGACGCCACATCCCGCCTATCTGGACCGCTTTTCCGGAACGGTTTCCGAAAAAAGAGCTGCTGCCCGGGCCTGTTACCTGGCGTTGCTGGCTCTGCCGGGTGGAAAACTGGTCTCCATGGGCACGGAGCTGGGACAGGGCACCGGCTGGCGTTCCGGTGTCTCTCTGGACTGGCATCTGCTAAACCTGCCCGATTCCCAAACCCACCACGTTTTTTTTCAGGCGGCCAATGCCCTCTATCTGACTGAGCCGGTGCTCCGGACCAGTGAAACACAGCCGCTCCAATGGATTCCCGCCGGTCGCGGTGATCCCATTGCGCTGGCTTTTCTCCGCCGGGACAGCTCAGGCAGCGGCATTCTCTGCCTGTGCAATCCCACTGCTGCGCCGTTTTCCCGCAGCTTTCTCTCCCTTCCGGAGGTCGGAATCTGTCAGATTCTGCTCTCCAGCGAGGAAAACCGCTTCGGCGGAGCAGGTACCTGCTCCATCTCCCCATGTTCCGTTTCCCCTGAGCATCCCAGCGACTGGCTGCAGGTCTCCCTGCCGCCCACAACCTGCGTGCTCATTCGCTATATCCCCGCCAGAGGGCGTGATTCCCAGAACGCTTCGCCCCCAGACGGTCCGCATTCGAGGTGACACACTGATGAAAAAAGAATGTATCTCCATGCTGCTGGCCGGCGGTCAGGGCAGCCGGCTCTACGCGCTGACCCAGCACATCGCAAAGCCCGCCCTTCCCTTCGGCGGCAAGTACCGCATCATTGACTTCGCACTCTCCAACTGCGTCAACTCCGGCATCGATACCGTGGGGGTTCTGACCCAATACCGCCCGCTGAAGCTCAACTCCTATCTGGGCAACGGTCAGCCCTGGGACCTGGACCGCTCTGACGGCGGCGTCCACGTCCTGCCTCCCTACGCCACCTCCGGCGACTCGGGGGTCTGGTACAAGGGCACGGCCAACGCCATCTATCAGAACATCGGCTTTATCGACCTGTACGACCCGGAGTACGTGCTGGTCCTCTCCGGCGACCACATCTACAAGATGGACTACGCCAAAATGCTGGCCTACCACAAGCAGTCCGGCGCCGATGTGACCATCTCCGTGCTGGAGGTCTCCATGGAGGAGGCCAAGCGCTTCGGCATCATGAATGTGGACGAACGGGATCAGATCTGCGAGTTCGAGGAGAAGCCCGCCCATCCCAAGAGCAATCTGGCCTCGATGGGAGTCTATCTGTTCACCTGGGAAAAGCTGCGCCGCTATCTGATTCAGGATGAGGCGGACCCCAACTCCAGCAACGATTTTGGCAAGAATATCATTCCCACCATGCTGGCTCAGGGAGAAAAGCTGTTCGCTTACCGTTTCCAGGGCTACTGGAAGGACGTGGGCACCATCACCTCCCTCTGGGACGCCAACATGGACCTGCTCTCCACCACCAGCGGCATCAATATCCACGACGCCACCTGGCCCATCTACACCCACAGCCCCATCCTGCCGGCTCAGGTAATCGGCTCTGAGGCCACGCTGTCCCACAGTCTGGTATCCGACGGCTGCACCGTGGACGGGCAGGTGGAGAACTCCCTGCTCTTCCACTCGGTTACAGTGGAGCCCGGCGCCTCCATCCGCTACTCTATCCTGATGCCCGGCTGCGTTGTAAAAGCCGGCGCGGTGGTGGAATACGCCATTGTGGCGGAGAACACAGTGGTGGGACCGGGCGCCCACATCGGAAATCCGCCTGACGGCTCTGATGACTGGGGCGTTGCGGTGGTGGCCAGCCACGTCGCTCCCGGCGGCGCCATTCCCGCCAACACCATCTACTCCGGCGACACTGAGGAGGGGAACTGAGATGCTGAACAATGTACATGGGCTGATTTTCACCCACAACCGCACCTACAACCTGCGGGAACTCACGGAACCCCGCTGCCTGTCCTCGGTGCCCTTCGGCGGCCGCTTCCGGATGATCGACTTCATGGTCTCCAACATGGTGAACGCCGGCATCTCCGACGTGGGCGTGATTTTGCAGTCCCGGTATCAGTCCCTGCTGGACCATCTGGGCTCCGGCAAGGACTGGGACCTGGCCCGGCACACCGGCGGGCTGCGTCTGCTCCCTCCGTACTCCCTGCCCACGCAGCAGATCCGCGCGGAGGCCCGTGGTCAGATGGACGTTCTGGCCGGTATCGCACCCTATCTCCAGGAGATTCGGCAGGATTACGTCTGTCTGGCCGACGGCGACATCGTGCTCAACCTCCCGCTGGAGGAGGTCTATCAGCGCCATGTGGACTCCCACGCGGACATCACTCTGGTATGCACCAGGCAGTACACCGGCGATCCCACCGCCTCCGTCTACTTCGCCGTCAATGACAACCAGGAGATCACCGACGTCATCAGCCGACCGGATCAGCCCACCGGCATGGAGTTTTTGAACCTGTTCCTCCTGTCCAAAGAACTGCTGGTGCATCTGACCCAGTACTGCACCACCCACAACCTGTACTCCATCCGGGACGACCTGCTGCCCTGGGCCCAGCATCAGTACAAGCTGGTCCCCTACATATTTGACGGATTCTCCACCCGCTGCACCTCCGTCTCCTCCTACTTTGACAACAGTATGGCTCTGCTGGATCCCACTGTGCGCCGGGAGCTCTTCCGGCCGGATGCTCCCATCCGCACCCGGGACCGCAACGAACCGTCCACCTACTACGCTCCCGGCTCCAGCTGCCGCAACTCTTTGGTGGCAGGCGGCTGCATCATCGAGGGCTCCATTGAAAACTCCATCATTTTCCAGAATGTACAGGTCGAAAAGGGCGCCAGCGTGAAAAACTGCATTCTCTTCAAAGGGACCCGGGTTCAGGCCGGCGCTCAGCTCAGCCAGGTCATCACGGACAAAGGCGTCACCATCACACCGGAAACGGTCCTCACCGGCGCGCCCCACTTCCCCCATGTCATCGCCAAAGGCAGTCACGTTTGAAATTGACTCCCACCGGCGCAATTTCTAAAATGACTTACCCGAAAGAAGGCTGTTATCTATGAAAATTCTATTTGCGGCATCCGAAGTCGCTCCCTTTGTGAAAACCGGCGGTCTGGCCGATGTGGCGGGCTCCCTTCCCGCAGCACTGGCCACCCACGGGCATGACGTCCGCGTCATCCTCCCGCTGTACTCCGACATTGGCGAGGAGTGGCGGGAACAGATGACCTTTGTCGATCACTTTCACTTCCCGCTGAGCTGGCGCAACTCCTACTGCGGCCTCTTCCAGCTCAGGCGCGGAGATGTCACGTACTACTTTGTGGACAATGAGTACTACTTCAAACGGCACAGTCTGTACGGCCACTTTGACGACGGGGAACGCTTCGCCTACTTCTCCCGTGCCGTTATCGAGGCCCCCGACCATCTGGACTGGGCCCCGGACATCATCCACTGCAACGACTGGCAGACCGGTCTGGTCCCCATCTACCTGCTGGAGGCCCGGCGCAGATTCCCCTGTCTGGCGGAGACCAAAAGCGTCCTTACCATCCACAACATCGAATACCAGGGCCGCTATGACAAGTCCATCCTGGGCGATGTATTCGGTCTGGACAACAGCTACTTCCGCGAGGACATGCTGGCCTATTACGGCGACGTCAACCTGATCAAGGGCGCCATCTACGCCGCGGACTACGTCACCACCGTCTCCCCTACTTACGCCAAAGAGCTGCAGTACAGCTTCTACGCCCACGGACTGGAGGGCGTCATTGCGGACAACTATCACAAGATCTCCGGTATTCTCAACGGTCTGGACGTGCAGCACAACAACCCTGCCACTGATCCCATTCTGGCGGTTCCCTACTCCCCGGAGGACCTCACCGGCAAGGCCTTCTGCAAAGCCACCCTCCAGCAGGAGTGCGGACTGGAGCCCTGTCCGGACGTCCCCATCATCGCCTGCATCTCCCGTCTGGTGGCCCACAAGGGATATGATCTGATCACCTCCGCCTTCCCCAGAATCATGGAGCAGAATGTCCAGTTCGTTATTCTGGGCACCGGCGACTGGGGCATTGAGGCCTTCTTCCGCAGCGCCGCCCAGCGCTATCCCGGCCGGGTATCCGCGAACCTGCTCTACTCCGCGGAGCTGTCCTCTAAGATTTATGCCGGCGCCGACATGCTGCTGATGCCCTCCATCTCCGAGCCCTGCGGCCTCGCCCAGATGATCGCCATGCGCTATGGCACCGTCCCCATTGTCCGTCTCACCGGCGGCCTCAAGGACAGTGTACCCTCCTACAATCCCGATACCGGTGATGGATTGGGATTCACCTTCGGCAATATCACCGTCGGCGATATGCTCTCCGCTGTACAGCGTGCCCTGAACCTCTACGAGACCGAACCGATCAAGTGGAGACAGCTGATGAAGAAGGGCATGGAAGTGGACCTAAGCTGGGACAAATCCGCTCTCGCCTACGAGGAAATTTATCACAAGCTCTGTCCCAACCGTTAAACCCACATCGAAAGGAAAACGGACAGTCTCATTTTTGAGGCTGTCCGTTTTGCCTTCCACCGGTTGACGTTCTACGGAAAAAGACGCTATACTAAAGAGAAAAATTTGATTTTGGGAGGTTCCTGCCATGAAGCTCTATCCAGACCGCCTGTTCCGCGACGTACCCCCTCCTGCCGGCACCGCTTTTGCCGACTATATCGGCGTGCGGATTCCGATTGAGGACACCCATCTCTGCGCCTATGTAATGACACCGGACGGCACCCATGAACGCCCGCTCCCCTGCGTTGTTCTCTGTCACGGCTTTCCCGGCTTCTGCAAAAGCGACGACATCGCCATGTCCCTCTGCCGGATGGGCTGTGTCGTCATTGTCCCCGGTTGCCGTGGCGGCTGGAGTAGCGGCGGTTTCTACTCCTTTACCAACTATGTGGCCGATATTACCGCGGTTGCTCAATGGGCCCGCAGCCCGGAAATCGCCCAGACCTATGGCATTGACCCCGACAGTATCCTGTTATCCGGGCACAGCATGGGCGGCAGCAGCGCCCTGAATGCGGCGCGACAGCTGCCCTGGCTGAAGGGCGTGATCGCCATCGCCCCCTACGACATCGGCCACCTTTTCGACGCACCCACTTATGGCATTGACTTTCTGCTGGAAATGGGTGAGGGTGTCCTGCGTGAGGAAACTCCCGGGGCCATCCGCCGCGACGGTCTGGAGCATCAGGCAGGACTGTCCCTGAGCCAGGCCGCCGGCGACCTGAGAGAGCGGAACCTCCTGCTCATCGGCGGTTCTCTGGACGAGGTTGCGCCTCCCGAGCTGATGATCGAGCCTCTGTGGTCCGGCCTGCAGGCACAGGAAACCGCTGCGGTACAGAGCTATATCCAGCTTCCCTCTGACCACGATTTTTGCAGCTTCCGTATCTCCCTGATTGAACAGATCGGTAACTGGATTGTCTCCTTGTTTGAATAAGTCGTTTTGATTGCTCCCTCCTCAGCTGTACTCCCGATACAGCTGGGGAGGTGCTTTTTCAGGGCAGTCTGCTCGCAAAACCGCTTTGTTTTTACAATACATACCTTTTATCCCCATAATTTGGGCAAACTCCGCCCGTAACCTATTGCATTTTGTCGCTTTACAAGTTACAATAAAGACATCATTTTATTTCAACAATAAATAGCATAAGGAGGTAATTAACGATGAAAAAACAAACTCGTGTCGGTGCCCTATTGCTGGCATTTGCCATGGCCTTCTCTCTGCTGACCAGTTACGCCTGGGCGGCAGATGCGTCCGCCTCCACAGCACAGGCGTCCCTTGCCACTGTGGACACTGTTGACGTTTCTCCCAGCACTGCGTCGGTCAGCAAGCCGAAGGGAACCACGCTCTCCAGCGCCAAAACAGTCTCCAGCAGCAAAATCAAAGTGAGTTGGAAAAAGGGTTCTTCCATCACCGGTTACCAAATCCAGTACTCCACTTCCAGCAACTTTAAAAACGCCAAGACCGTCAAGATCAAATCCGCCAAAACCACCAGCAAGACCATCTCCGGCCTGAAGCAAAACACCAAGTACTATTTCCGTGTGCGGACCTACAAAACTGTCAAGGAGAAAAATTATTACAGCTCCTGGAGCAAATCAAAATCCGCAAAAACCTCTAAGAGCAGCAACTCAAGTAGCAGCGGCAAGGTGTACTACACCTCATCCGGGAAGTGCTATCACAGGAAAAACTGTGCCACTTTGAAGCGGAGCAAAAACGTCAAATCCACCTCCAAATCAGCGGCCAAAGCCAAGGGACTGAAGGCTTGCAAGGTCTGCAAACCGTAAAACCTCGATTCTCTATACTTTCATAAACAGGGACTGGCAGCGCACCTCTGC
>OLNN01000846.1_pt1 | contig 29298 bp, 26 predicted proteins | sample 1672141 | NCBI WGS metagenome assembly OLNN01 (sample SAMEA3136652, study PRJEB25190) | human gut metagenome | biome: human gut; feature: human-associated habitat; material: faeces | place: Austria | collected 2013
CGCCGATATCGGATAACGGGAGGCGTTGGCCCGTATCACTGCTACTTTCGTGCGAGTACCGGCGCCGCCTGTTCTGAAACGTCCACCTCCATCTCCAACTGTCGGTCGCGTCTCCCCGGCCCGACCGGCTCGTTCTGCTCGGGCGTGCGGTCGTCCGCGGCCCGGGTGAAGCCGCTGTTGCGGATGTCTTGGACCCAGCGCCGCAGGGTCGATCGCGCGATGTCGTACTCGGCCCCGGTCTCCCGGGATGGCTTGCCGCTCTCGTACAACTGCACGATCTTCCGTTTGAACGCCTCGTCGTAGTGGCGGGGATGTTTCTGGTCGGCCATCGTCGGCCTCCAATCTCACGTCATTCGTCCCTCATCGGACTGTCTAATACATTGTAGCCAATCCAGCGTGAACCCGCTGCCCGGACGCGCCCACGGCACCGTCACAGTCTTCACGCCGTGCTCCGGGCACGCCACGCGCGGCACGGAGGCGTGGATGAACGCCTTGCACTGGAAGAAATTCAGATGCCGCCATACACGCTCACGCACGTCATGCACCGGGCGCGCCTCCTCGGGGCATGACGCCTCGGGACAGTGGAAACGGGAGCCGGGCCCGTACCTAATCGTGATGTGCAGCTCCCGCTCACCCGCGTCGGTATCGCGGAACTCCACATCGGTGACGTGCCAGGGGTCGACGAGTTGCAGGGCAGCGGTGAACAGCATCGTGGTATCCATGCCACCAAAACTACCCGACCGTCGTCACCGCCTAACCCGCTTCACCCACACCAAACAGCGAAAGGCCCTTAAATGAGATGCTTCGTTTCCACAGTAAGTCGAACCAATGTCCGTGGCGTCGGTCGATAGTAAAGGCGAATAGTGCTTGACGAGCGAAATCAATCAGGATACAGATCGCGTAAATCGTGAGCAGTATGCCGAGGATCTGCAGAATCGCGAATGGCTGCTGGTAGAGGTCTTGCAGATTGAACAACTTGACCCAGAACAGTTTCCTGGAGGCCGCGTAGTCGGTGATCAGGTACACGGCGAACGCGGACTGCGCGATCCGGTTGATGGTCCGATTGTGGAAGGTGACGCGGTCGAACAGCAGGAACATGCCGAAGCCGACCATGATGACGGGCAGCTTCCAATCGCCGGTGATGTATATTCCCATGTCGTACCCGAGCAGCGACAATGTTATGGAGGCGCAGGTGTACAACAGGAAAAAACCGAGACCTGTGCCAATCATCAGCCAGACCTGTCTGGTGGTGAACGGTTCCATGTACCACTTGTAGGCGGAGATTAGGATGAACAGGTAGATGAACCCGAAGAAGCCGTCGTTGATTCCTATCATTCCGGGGATGAAGCTGGTCAATCCCCATATGACCAGCACGGTCGCGGCCAGCGCGAGGTGGTATTCGCGGCTGAGCACCTTCAAACCTTTGGAAAGGAAGGGGAGGAGCATTAGGAAGATGGCGTAGGCGGTGGCGTACCACCAGATGCCTGTGCTCAGGGGTACGAGGCTTCTGACCATGAGTTTCGGTCCGAGGTCGGCTCGGTCGAACACGAGGTAGAACATCATAAGCGCGAGGCTCCAGAACAGGAGCTCGCGTTCCATGATCCATACGCGCTTGAGGTTGGATTTGATGGTCTGCTCCCTGTCGAGGAAGAACCATGCGGAGATGGAGAAGAAGATGACCACGCCGACCTTGCCGCCGCCGGCCATGACGAGCTGGAAGAAGATCCGCTCCGGCCCCAGGGGAAGATTCAGCTCGTCGTAGCCGTTGTGAACGACGAAGTGGTGCATGAGGATCATGAACATCGCGATGATGCGCAGCAGCTCGATGCTGGAATTCCTCTGCCCCTCCCTATTTGCGATTCGGGAATGTGCCGGTGCGCCGTGTTTGACGTTTACGCGGTTGTCGTTCTCCGTGGCCTGGTTCTTCTCGCTCACAATTCTTCTCTAGTCTGTGGTCTCTCTTTCCCCCCGAATCCTACATGTCCAGGCCGACTGGGATATTTTACGAAAAGATAAAATCGAACAAATGTTTGAGTGTGTGGTATGCTGCCGATGAGGATTAGATAGGTGTGAGTCGGAGAACGGGGATATTGTCTCGGCGGGGAAGAGATTAATGTATGAACTATATTCGGCAAAAGGTTAGTGGAATGATTAAAGCCATTGGAACTTTTTTGAATACCGAACATCCGGGGCTTACCAATGTTTCAGACATATTCACGCTTGGTATTTCCGTGATTTCCATCGTTATTGCTTTTATGTCATATGACTATGTGAAGAATCATGACCGGCAGATCGCCAAATTTGAACAAGCGAATGAGATATCGTCTTGGGTGGTACATGATTCGAAAGGCGGCGTTCAGATGGTGGAGAATTCTCCATTAATGAAGGTTTCCGTCAATAATGGTTCGGATCAGCCGATCTATGATGTCGTTTTAACTTCTGGAACATATCAAGGGGCTGGCGCCGATTATTTGAGCGGGACAAATAATACTGTTTGTGTAGGTACCGTTCCTCCTGGGAGATTTACGACTTATGTTCCTTATCCGGGCGAAGGAATGCATGTTCGTGTTGAATCGGTTATTGCCTTTCGAGACAATAAGGGTAACAACTGGATTCGCAACGCTAAAGGCGTTCTTTCTGAAATCAAAACGAATTCATATGAATATCTTAAACTAGATCTTCCTCCAGATAATTGGCAATCCCTCGAGTCGGAATGACGAGACAAGATATTGTTGATATGCTGTTGGCGTCACCGCGTCCGGGAGGCGCATCGGTGGCATCATGCGCGAACAGGGCATGACGGGCGCGTACACGCGCAAGCGGTCCGAACCGCACGGTACGCGGGCCTGGTGCCGGGCGCGTTCGCCACGCTCGACTTCCCGCTGACGGACGTCCAGGTGTTCCACGCCGACCGGGGCGGCGGGTTCGACGACACGGAGATCGACGAGCCGCTCGACGTGTTCGATGTCAAAGGATCGCCGCCGCGCAGGGGCGGCCCCCACGGCAACGCCGTGGTCGAATCGATGGACAGGCTGCTGAAGAAGGAGCTCGTGTACCGGAACAGCTACGCCACGATCGGGCAGCTGAGGCGCGGCCCCGACGACTGCGTGTGGTGGTCCGACAACCGGCGGCTCCACTCCACCCTCGGATACCGGAGTCCGAAGGAGTTCACCGAACAGGGACTCGTCCTCTAAGAAACCGTCCAACACACCGCTGCCAATCCATCTGCCGTTCTGCGCGGCGTTCTTGTTTCTGGTCTGCAACGCGGCCATTCCACCTTCGCGGTACGCCTTGACCCAGTTGTGGACTGCTCCGACGCCCGCGCCGAGCCGTTCGGCGGCCCGCTTCTTCTGCATGCTACCCGGCACCGGTTCGACTGCCTTGGTCCTTTGTCCCCGGTGGGATGATGGGTTGGGTCATATGGCCGGTATACCGGGGATCCGCCGCCAGCCAGCGTTCCGGGCACGGTCGGTTAGCCCAGGTGCTTCGCCATCTGGGCCGTTGTCATCGACGTGGTGAAGTACAGTTCCACCGCATGCCGTCGTTCCTCGGGACCGGACATACGATAATCCTTTCGCTCGGTCTCCAAGAAAACACCCGCAGCCCGCTACCAATCCTTGTCGGGGGAAACGGTAAGATAGCCTACGAAATGGCTGAGCGTTTCTTGGCAAGTGGGGTGGAGCGCTCGCTTCAGTGTGAGAATGAGAGGGAACACATGACTATTTCGGACGTGCTGAGAGCTATCAAGAAGCATTGGATTGTGGAAATCGTGCTGTTCTGCGTGGTGGTGGGCGTTGTCGCGGGGACGACATTCGCCGCCACACCTATCTATACAGCAAGCACTGAGATATTGACGCAGTATGATTCCGCATCATCCAGTGAAAGCTCGACTACGACGAACCAGCAGCAATATGCGAATGGCAGCTCGCTGGCCAGCCTGTATCCCGATCTTGTCCAATCTGATGAGATTCTGCAGTCCGTTATTGACAACTTGGGTCTGCACACCACGCCGACTGCATTGCGTTCCAATGTTTCGGCGGCAACTAATGATTCATCTCCCATTGTCTACATTTATGCCACTGATTCGAATCCAGCACAGACCGTGCGTATTGTCAAAGAGTTGGTAAAGCAACTGAAGAAGCAGGTTTCCGCCATGGCGGGCCCCGACATCAATGTTTCCTTCGCCACCATCCAGGCGCCGGTGGAGCCTCGGGTCGCGTCATCGCCGAACGTCCAGGCGAATCTTGCCATCGGTATCGTTGCTGGTCTTATCATCGCGATGCTGGGCGCTGTTCTGCGCGAGATGTTCGACAAGGGCGTCAATGACGTTTCTGACGTGCAGACCGTTGTCCGCGATCCCGTGCTTGCATCCGTGCCGAAGGCTCACACTGTGTCCAATGGCGTCCCCGCCGTTATCACCAAGCCACGTGGCCGTGCTGCTGAAGAAGTCCGCCGTCTGACTACGAATATTTCCTTCGTCACTCCGAAGGACTTGAAGCAGCAGAACGTCATTATCGTGACTTCCACCAATCCTCGCGAGGGCAAGACCACAGTGTCGGTGAATATGGCTGCCGCATTCGCCGAAAAAGGCAAGAGTGTTCTGCTCATCGATGCCGATGTGCGCCATCCGTCGGTGGCCAAGGCCCTTGGCATGAACAGCGGCGTCGGCCTGGTCTCCCTGCTGGCCGGAGAGGTTTCCGCGAAGGAGGCCATCCAGCCGTATTGGAAGTCGTATCTGCAGGTTCTTCCCGCCGAAGAGCAGAAGACACCATCCGGCATCATCCTGGGATCTGACGCCATGCGTCAGCTGGTTGACCAGGCCGCCGAACGATACGATTACGTCATCGTCGACACCGCCCCGATGACGGTCGCCAACGATGCCGCCGTTTTCGCGGAAAAGGGTGGCGTACTGCTGCTGGTCGTGGGCCAAGGCGTCGCGCAGAAGAAGGCGCTGCGTGAGGTCGTGAAGGAATTCCGCATGTCCAAGACCGCCATCCGGGGCGTGGTGCTGAACATGGTGTCCGTGAACAATGCCGGCCGTTCCAGCTATTACTACCATGAGGATCATGAGGATGCCGGCTCTTCCTCCAAGCGAAAGTCCAAGTCGGGCATCTCCCGTTCCAAGAGCAAGCACTGAACACTCAGTGGTTATTCCAAGCGGACTAGTGAGTAGAACGGGGGAGAGTCGGTGGTAGTAGTGAAGCTGTGGTACCGGTTTACCGGAGCGCTACTGAAAGCTTTGTACAGGGTCATTTACGGCAGATCCATCCGTTGGGGCAAGGCGTTGCATTTCCGTAAGGGACTGCAGCTCACCGCTGAATTGGGCGGAACCATCACCATCGGCGACAATGTGTTCTTCAACAACGGTTGCGCCGTGCATGCCATCGAGGAAATCCGCATCGGAGACGGCACCATTTTCGGTGAAAACGTGCGTATCTACGACCACAACCATCGTTTCGTCAACGCGGATGAATCCATCAAAGGCCAAGGCTATTCCACGGCACCGGTTGTGATCGGAAAACACTGCTGGATCGGCAGCAATGTGACCATCATCAAAGGCGCCTCCATCGGAGACAACTGCGTGATCGGTGCGGGCTGCGTGATCGATTCCCCGATTCCGTCCGATACTGTGGTGCGTTTGGAACAACGGTTGATCAAGGAAGAGGTTCGTCATGCCTGAGCATTCCCCGTTGCGCGTATTGGTACTCGACACGGTTATGGACCGTGGTGGTGCCGAAACCATGATGATGAATTACCTTCGTCATTTCGACCGCGAGCAGGTCACTTATGATTTTCTGGTCAATCGCGATTACCATGCGGCCTATGAGGATGAGATCGAGGCGTTGGGCGGACGCATCTACCGCATGTGCCCGATGTACCCGCAGTATTTCGGACGGTACAAGCGTGAATTCCGTGCTTTCCTCCAACAGCATCCGGAATACCAGATTATCCATTCGAATCTTGAGGAACGCAGCTACTTCCCTTTGCGGATAGCTGCAGAGCAGGGCGTTCCTGTCCGCATCGCTCACGCGCACAACCGTCCGGTCGGATTCGACCTGAAATCCATATTCCGCGAGTATTTCCGCATGAGGTTGCCGAAATACGTCACACATATGTTCGCATGCGGCACTGAAGCGGGGGATTGGCTGTTCGGTGAGAAGAACCGGAGCAAGGTGATTCAGCAGCGCAACGCGATTGACACCTCCGCCTATCGCTACGATTCATCCCTTGCCACGAAGGTGCGTGCCGAATTCGGCGTCACCGACCCAGACACCTTTGTGCTTGGACATGTGGGAAGGTTCTTCCCGCAGAAGAACCATACATTCCTGATCGATATCTTCGCCGAAGTCCACAAGCAGTGCCCGAACAGCGTCCTGTGGCTCGTAGGCGGCGGCGAGCTGAACGACGAATTGAAAAACCAAATCAAGGCCAAGGTGGATGAGCTTGGTCTGCATGACGCAGTGAGGTTCCTCGGCGTACGTTCCGACGTGAACCGGGTTTTGCAGGGCATGGATTCCTTCATTCTACCAAGCCTGTATGAGGGGCTGCCGGTCACCATGATCGAGGCGCAGGCATCCGGTCTGCCCTGCACCATTTCCGACCGCGTACCCAAGCAATGCGACGTGACAGGCAATGTGCAGGTCATTGGCTTGGATGAGTCTCCAGCGGAATGGGCCAAGCGAATCCTGAACCAGCATGCCGCATATGCCGGAACGGATCGCGCTTCCGGTGCGGACACTGTGACCGATGCGGGGTTCGATATCAAAGCCAATGCGGAATGGCTCCAAAAATTCTATGTGGATGCGCTAGCCAAGGCCGAACGCATCTGAGGTGATTCTGATTCATGAACGATGAACTTGAACTGGCGGATAAAGGCGGTTGGTGGGAGAACCGAAACAAGAACGCGACTCTTATCCTTGTCTTTGTCGTGATGTTGGCGGCCAAGCTGCTGACCATGTTGCTCCCGGCGAAATATTTCTATGACAACAATCGTATTTTGGGCATGGCTAATGAGGATGTAGGAGTGCACGCTTGGGCTGGCACTTACATCGTTGCCGCCAATTTCTTCAAAAACATTAACGTCTTCAGTTTCACCACGATGAGCCAATGGAGCTGGTTCCTTGGTCTATCTCTGACGTTGGTTGTGTTTTTCATGGTGTTGAGACTTCCCGAGCCTGATATGGTACAGACCATTTTCCTGTTGTCCTGTATCGGTCTGCTGAATATCTATGTTTTCAACATCGGCAAGGACGTCATCCAGTTCCTGTTCTTCATGGCGGTGTATCTGGTACTGCTGATACCAATCGAGAACTCCTTCATGAAAATCGTTCTTGCAGCGGTGGTCCTGTATTTTGAGAGCAAGGTGTTCCGTTCGTATTACATACTGATCGCCGCATTTGTTCTTGCCATCTACTGCATTCTCGTGGTTTTCCGTAAAATTCGCAGGATTCCTCCTGCGGCTAAGATTGCTATCACGGTAGCCACGATGTACTTGTTGGTATGCGCGATGATGGTGGTGGCCAGTGTGCTCATGCCTGACGAATACCAACAGATTATGGATGTCCGTGACTACAGTTTGAGTGGCCGAGAAGGTGACGCCGACAGCGTCACCATCATCAAAAACTGGGTGGGTGGAGACAACTCCACGAGCCTGCCATTGTTCCTGCTGAACTATCTGATCAACGCGGTCCGCATGATGATTCCGTTCGAGCTGGCGGTGAAAGGTGTTCAGTATCTGCCGTTCTGCCTCTTCCAAGTGGCTGTCACCGTGTATCTGGTGCACCTGTTCGGCAAGCTTGATGATATCGAGGATGACACGCAGTTCCTGGCCATTTCGATTTTCCTGGGCTATGTGCTTGCTTCGGTGCTGTTCGAACCGGACTTCGGATCATGGGTCCGTCATGAAGCGGCCACATTCCCTGTATTGCATTTGCTGGTGTTCTCCCCGAACCAGCGCCTGTCCCAGTGGAAACGGGATGTCAAAAAAATCAAAGGACGCGTCGGAAAGCACGCGAACAGCGTTGCAAGAGAGGATGTCTGATGCACGTCGGTTTTTTCTCCGGTGACATCACCCGTTCAGGAGGCACGGAGAATGTGTCCATCATGCTCGCCAACACACTTTCGGCGGGCACTGATTACACAATCTCCTTCATCAGCCTTTTCGAGGAGCATGACAGTCCGTTTTTCCCGATTGACTCGAACATCCAGCGATTCAGTCTGTATCCGACGGTGACACACGGTATCCAACATTATTTCGATACCTGCAAACGACTGCGGAACATCGTTGTGAAACAGCATATCGACGTAGTGATTGACATCGACGGCATTCTGGACATGTATTCCCTCCCGCTCAAAAGGAAAACTGGCGTAAAGGTAGTGTCCTGGGAACACTTTAATTACCTGCAGAATCCGGATGTGCCATATCGTAAGTTGACTCGTCGGTGGGCCGCCCGCAGCGCGGACGCCATCGTTACTCTGACTGAAACCGACAAGAAGCTGTACGAGACCAATCTCACGTTGAGATGTCCGGTCATTGCCATTCCGAACCCCATGCAGGCGCCTGAAGGCCCTGTCTCATATGACGTGGATTCCAAGCTGATTCTGAGCTCTGGCCGACTGGCATACCAGAAAGGCTTCGACTTGCTGGTCGACGTCGCCGCCAAAGTGCTGCCGGACCATCCGGACTGGCAATGGAAGATTCTTGGAGAAGGCGAAGACAGACCGTCGCTCGAGCAGAAGATTCATGATGCTCATCTGGACGGCCGGCTGACACTTGAAGGTCGAGTCGATGACGTGGACGCGTACTACAGGCGGTCCGCCATGTTCGTCATGACCTCCCGCTTCGAAGGACTGCCAATGGTGTTGCTCGAGGCTAAAGCACATCGTCTGCCATTGGTGAGCTTCGATTGCCCGACAGGCCCTGCCGAAATCGTCGAAGACGGTATCAACGGAGCCCTCGTGCTGTTGGAAGACATCGACGCCATGGCCAAGGCCATCAATGAGCTGATTGATGATTGCGCCAAGCGTGTCAAATATTCCAGCATGAGTGAGAACAACGCTCAACGTTATGACATGACTACGATTCTTAACGATTGGCTGTCATTGTTGCAGGCGTTCGATTCGAATGGGATGGTGTTGGACTGATGGACGGTAGACAGATAGTTTCCGTGATTGTTCCCGTCTACGGCGTGGAACGCTACCTCGACAGATGCATAAAGAGCATCGTCGAACAGGATTACAAGCAATTGGATATTGTTGTGGTGGATGATGGCTCACCGGACCGTTGCCCCCAATTGTGTGATGAATGGGCAGCCCGCGATTCCCGCATACGCGTGGTACATAAAAAGAATGGAGGTCTGGCCTCGGCCAGGAACGCGGGATTGGACATCATCGTTGGCGATCTGGTCACCTTTGTGGACAGCGATGATTATGTGGAACCAAACTACATCTCCGAACTGTTGAGCTGGCACGAGCAAAGCGGATCGGATGTGGTGATGTGCTCATGTCTGCATGATTTGGAGGATGGTAGTGTGGTCGCCGACACGCGAAGCACGCCCGAAGGAATCATGGACAGTGAGGAAGCCATGATCCAATTCCTATACCACCTGTCATTGGCAGGGCCGGTATGGGGGAAGATGTTCGACGCTCGGCTTTTCAAAGGTGACCATGGCATTCGCTTCCATGAAGGACTGAATAGTGAGGACTATTACGTGCTCACACAGGTGTTCCTGCGGATGAACAGCATTTTCGTACGGATGGAACCTCTGTACCATTACAGCATCAGACAAGGTTCTATCGTCCATATGAGCGTGTTCAACGACCATTCGTGCGACGAGATCCAGATTTCTGACTTATGCTGCGATTACCTTACCCAGCATGGCTACTCCGACAAAAAAGCCATGGACTACTTCCGTCTTCAGGGACGTGCCGATGTGCTGTTCAATATTTTCCAAAGTGATGCGCCGGCCGTGATATACCATCGTATTGCGCGCGATATGAGACATTTTCTTCGTCCGGTGCTCCATGATGACAGAGTTTCGGTTTCAAGAAAGGCTAAACTGCTGTTCCTGTCCTTCGCGCCCAGAACGTACCGTATGCTGCAACGGGTGTCCGGAGGCCGCCCATGAACGAGAAGAACCAACTGGTCAGCCTTATCGTTCCCGTATACAATGCGCGCGACTATCTAGACACGTGCGTCGACAGCCTGTTGCATCAGACACATGCAGATATTCAGGTGATTCTCGTGGATGATGGCTCCACGGACGGTAGTGCCGACTTATGCGATGCATGGGCCGACAAGGACGCTCGCGTCATGGTGATTCACCGTGCCAACAGCGGCGTTTCCGCGGCGAGAAACGCCGGACTTGACGCGGCGGATGGCGATTGGCTGGAATTCGTGGATGCCGATGATTGGCTTGAAGAGGAAACCGTCGAGGAACTGCTTGAGCTGGTCCATGACAGGCATGCGCAGATGGCCATATTCAATTACCGAAGTGTGCCGGCTGACGCCACCCCAAGCGCCGTGCACGCTCAGGAACCTGATTACCGGATTCCTTCCGGCGTCCTTTCCCGCAAGGACGCATTGGATTGCATCCTCGCCTATTCCGGAGTGAAAGGCTATGTGTGGAACAAGTTCTTCTCACGCGCGTTGATTGAGCGGGAGAATCTTCGGTTCGATTCGCGAATCAGCATGTGCGAAGATTTACTGTTCGACGTGGAATACGCGTCGTTATCTGCAGTGACGGTGAGCACTGACCGGTGCCTATACAACTACCGCAATAATCCTAACTCCACATCCCACAAGGTGGACTTGGAATCCGTGGCGACCTGTCTGGAGGCACACGAACACATGATGACCATCGTACCGAAAGAGTCAAGGTCCTCAGTATTAGCTTCCTATGCTATTTTGGCGGAGGAACTACTGTTACGTACCTACGCCATTAACGATCCGTCGCATCGGGACGAATATAGGAAGATTCTGTGCAAATACTGGTGGCATGCGTTGAAGCGATTGCATTCGCCCCGATATTGGATACGCATCCTTGGCGGAACCTTCTGCCCGTCACTGTTCTACCCCATCTGGAACCGCGTAAAGGGGAAAATATCGTGATTGATGCATCTCGTAAACGTATCGCCGTCTTGTGCGGTCTAGGCGATGGCGGAATGGAAATCGCCTTGGTTCGTTTGTTGCAAGATCTGGACTACAACCAGGTTTCCGTGACATTGTTGACGGCAGAACGCCAAGGACCCTTGCTGAACATGCTCCCGGATCAGGTTGCGGTCCGGCACTGCCATTTCACTTCCGCTTTCGCGTATGCCATCGGAGTCAATGACTTTTCTGACTGTGGCACGATTCGCCGCAGTCTCTACCGCCTCGGGCGCAAGCTCCTAACCATCGCCAGCAACGACAAACGCAATCTGGTGTACGACTACGCTTCTTCCCACATCGATGATTTGCCAACAGAGCATTTTGACGCGGTGCTCGATTTTCGAGGCTACGGATCGTTGACCACTACGCTCGGCGTGCAACTGGATGCGGACTTCCATGCGACGTGGATGCACGACGAACAGATGGAATGGCTGCCGTTGGCCATGCCATACCTGCATGGATACGACAAAGTCTTCTGCGTATCCGAATCGGTGAAACACAGATTCGTGGAGCAGGCTTCCGCGTACGCGGATAAGGCCGAGGTGCTGTACAACGTGCTGGATGCCGACGATATCAGGCGGAAGGCCTCGCAACCGGTGCCAGACGATTTCGCCGAACGTCCCAACAAATTGGTTACATTGGGAAGATTGCTTTCTCAGAAAGGCATTGACATCGCGGTAAAGGCGGCCGCTTTGCTACGCCAACGTGGACTGGACTTTACATGGCTGGTACTTGGCGAGGGCGACCAGCGGGCCGAACTGGAAACCATGATTCACGCGTACGGCCTCGAACACCATTTCATACTGAAAGGTCGCGTCGCAAACCCATACCCATATGTCGCCGCGACTGACATCTACGTGCAGCCGTCCAGATACGAGGGATACAGTCTGGCATTGCAGGAGGCAAGAATTCTGGCCAAACCAATCGTTGCCACCGACATACCCAGCTCGCGCGAACAAATTACCGATGGACACGATGGGATTCTGGTCCGCCCCGATGAAACCGCGTTGGCTGAAGGCATCATCAGACTATTGAACGACAAATCCTTGTGCGCCACCTTGAGCTCCAACCTCCAAGGCGGACGATTCGACTATGAGGATCAAGTTCGTCGGCTCTTCACACTCATCGACGATGCCAAGGGGAGTACAAGACCATGACGACGCAACCTATCCACATCCTCCAATGGGGCATGACCACAGGTTTGGGCGGCATCGAAACCTTCATCATGAACGTGTATCGGCACATGGATCGGACCAAAGTGCAATTCGATTTCCTGCAGGATTACCATGACGGGCCGTTGCATTTCGAAAACGAAATCCAATCCATGGGCGGCAACATATGCCGGGTCCTTGTGCCACAACGGGATTCACTGATCCGGTCACGCACATGTCTGCCGCGCTTCTTCCAACAGCATCCCGAAATCATGGGCGTCCACATGCACGCGAATTTCCCGTACGCGCTGCCATTGAAATATGCCCAGCGTGCGGGCATCGGACTACGCATCCTGCACTCCCATAACATCGAGGAGTACCAACACCACGAGAATCCGCTACGCGCATTGCTCTGGGACATGCGAGGCCAAGCCATCGCCAAAGACATCGACCGATACCCTACGCATTACTTCGCTTGCTCGGATCTGGCGGCGAATTTCATGTTCCCGAACAAGCCTTACACTTGGATCCGCAATGGTATCGACAGGGCGCAATTCGCATATAATGCAGCTGCACGGGAAAAAGCACGTCGCGAATTGAAGCTCAGCGACCACACCACAGTCATCGGATTCTGCGGTGGTTTTCGGCCACAGAAGAATCCTCTGTTCCTGCTGGACATGTTCGAACGCTACCATGCGATTCACCCAGACTCCGTACTGGTCATGGTCGGCGACGGTCCTCTACGTGACGAAATTGAATGTCGAATTGTCGAAAAGAACTTGGATGGATGCGTGCAGCTGCTTGGACAACGTTCCGATGTCGCGGAACTGTACCAGGCCATGGACGCCTTCGTACTTCCTTCGGTCGCCGAAGGACTGGGCATCGTATACATCGAAGCGCAATGCGCCGGACTGCCCTGCCTCGGTTCCGCTGACGTAGTTCCGGAGTCGGCCCGTGTATGCGACCTCATGCATTTCGAACGTCTGGGAAACGGACCGGACGCTTGGGCAACACGATTGGATGACATACTCAAACACGCGCCCGAACGAAGAAGCCGAAGCTCCGAAGTGAAAGTCGCGGGATACGAGATGTCCGACGTAGCCGCGCAACTGCAGGAATTCTATGTGAGGAACGCGAAAAGATCATGACAGACGAGACCAAACCGTCCTCATCGCCGCTTGTAAGCATCATCGTGCCGATACGGAACTCGAAACATTACCTCGATGATTGTGTGAACAGTCTGCGCTCGCAGACCTACCCGGACCTTGAGATCATACTGGTCGACGATGGGTCCACGGACGGGTCGGCGGAACTCTGCGACGCCATGGCACAAACCGATCAGCGGATTCGCGTGACTCATCAACCATGCAGAGGAGTGTCCGCGGCCCGTAATGCCGGATTGGATGCGGCTACGGGAGCATTCGTGACCTTCGTGGATAGTGATGACAGTTTGCGTCGTGAGGCAGTTGCCGAGGCTGTTCGATGTGCAATTACGCACTCGGCCGATATGGTGGTATTCGGATACGACGTCATCGAAGAACATGCCGACGGCAGCGTCACCGAGCAAGAAAGCAAAACCGTACGGCAACAGAATGTAATCGACACGCGGCGACGTCATGAGAAAACCGCGGCGAATCAGCTATGTGCACTCGACAACGATGAGCTGCTCTACCAATGTTGGGGGAAACTGTATCGTCGTTCAAGCATCGGGGATTTGCGATTTGCCGAGAATATTGCATTCGGCGAGGACATGCTGTTCGTTCTGGATCTGCTCACTCGTGGCATCCGTATGGCTTTTCTGCAACGGTGCCTGTACGTGTACCGGCAGCATATGGGCAGTTTGGTCCGGGGATTCCGATTCGGGAAAGCCCAGGAGCTGGAGTATGCCCATGGAAAGCATCTGGCGTTTTATCGAGATATGCTGATTAGTGAGACGAACAGATGCCACCTGTATTTGCGGTTGGCGAATGACGCGTTGTGGGCGATTCACGATGCCTGCAAAGCTGCGGGAACGGTCGATAAAACGGAATTGCTGCGTTTCGTACGGCATGTGGCATCATCGCCATATCGGAATGTGTATTTGCATGAGCTCAGGAATGCGGCCGTTAACAGGTCAACCAAAATCGCATTCGCTATAAACATGACATCGCTATGGAAATGGTATCTACGGTGAAGGAACTCACTATGGATTTAGTAAGCGTCATCATCCCCATATACGGGGTGGAACAGTATCTCGACCGATGCGTCCGTAGCGTGGTGAACCAGTCGTATGCTCACTTGGAGATTATTCTGGTAGATGACGGCAGCACAGACCGGTGCCCGGCAATGTGCGATGCTTGGGCCAATAAGGATTCGCGTATTCAGGTGATTCACAAGCCCAACGGCGGTCTCTCCTCTGCCCGTAATGCCGGATTGGATATGGCGACTGGCGAGTTCATCGCCTTCGTTGACAGCGACGATTACGTGGAACCGGATTACATCGCCACCATGATCGACGCCGCACAGAAGAATCATGCTGATCTCGTTATGTGCTCGGTATTCCATGAGGACGCTGACGGAAACGCCATCGAGCAGACCGCTCCCGTCCGTCGTAAGGAATACGCGCCGATAACGGACACGCTCAGGACATGTTCTGGCATAGATTGCATGAGGCAGCGTGGTGAGGAAAACGGTGTGGACAATGTGGTGGCGTGGAACAAACTGTATCGGTGCCAGCTGTGGAAAGACCTCCGATATCCAGTAGGGAAACTGCACGAGGATGAGTTCGTGACATATAGGATTTTCGGACGGACACGTACGGCAGTGCTGTTGCCGGAACGTCTGTACCACTACATCGAACGTACCGGCAGCATCATGCATACCAAGTATACCTTGCAATCCCTTGACATTATCGAAGCGTTGATTGGCAAAGTGCGTTTTCTGCTGGATGAGGGGGCCATGGATCTGTTCCCTGTGTTCTTCAGCCAGCTCAAGGATTCGATATACAAAGCAAGGCAGTTGGATTGGTCGGATGCCCAAGTGCATAAGAGGCTAAAGGAATTGTTCCGGATGTTCCGTACAATTCCATGGAGTAGCATACGGTACTTGCCTTTTAAAGATCAGGTCAATTATATGGGAACACGACTCTGCCCGTTTTTGTTCTGGGGACGCAAGACATACGGCGAGAAAGGTGCCGTGAAAGGGGATACGCAATGAAGACCTCACTGACCATTTAACATACGACTCCATATCACAACGAATAAGTATTCGTTTCCGCAGGCATTTGCCGCGTAGAAAGCTATTGAGCGAAGTCATCGACTCCTTTATGCCGCGTCAGCAGTACTTCTACGACGTGTGCAAGAAGATGTCCGGTCTGGAGAACATCGCTAAGAATCTGAAACGAATTGTGAAAGAGATATATTGACGGCAACGTGTAATCAAGAGATGTAACGCATTGCTGAATATTGGCAAATAATCAATAAGCAATAGGTGGAATTGTGGGAGATAAAAAACAACTGCTCGTAAATATGATTGCGAGCTTGGTGAATTTTGTGGTTTCCATCGGCATCGGTTTATTTCTTACCCCGTATGTCGTGCATAATATCGGTGCAGAGGCATATGGATTTGTCGGATTGGCCAGCACGTTTGTGGGTTATGCGCAGCTGTTCACTGTTGCACTTACCTCAGTGGCAGGACGTTTTATTACGGTTGCATATCATGAGGGGAACGAACTTAAAGCGAACCGATATTATTCGTCCACTCTTGCGGCCAATGCTGTTATGGTATTTGCACTTACGATAATTGCAATTCCAGTAATCCTGTTTCTCGACAAATTGGTAAATATCTCTCCCCACCTTGTTGGTGACGTGAAGATGCTGTTCACTTTTATATTTTTGCAGTTTGTCATCACAACAATATCCACAGTATATTCTGTAGCTACATTCGTAAAAAACAAACTTTATCTGAGCAGCATCGCTAACCTGGTTTTTTCTTTTGTGCGTGTAGCAGTCATGGTTGTGCTTTTTGGCATGTTGCCTCCGAAAGTCTGCTATGTAGGTCTGGCCGTATGCTTGGCGTCTGCGGTATTGACAATAATGAATCGATTCTATACGCGTGTATTGCTTCCTGATATATCGTTTCGTTGGAATTTAGTATCGTGGGCAAGTGTCCGCGAGATGCTTGAGGCTGGAATCTGGAATGTCGTTACTAAGTTACAGCAGATTATGATGTTCGGCCTGCAATTATTGGTGGCAAATCTTATGGTTAGTCCATATCTTATGGGCATGTTATCTGTCGCGCAGACTGTCCCGAATCAGATTAGCAGTCTGACGATTACTGTGGCAAGCCTGTTCTATCCTGAACAGACAAAATATTATGCGCAGGGCAAGCGTGATGAATTAGTTGATGATATTAAGTCCGGTATGAAAGTATCTGGCTTCTTCACCAATATCGTTTTTGTGGTACTTCTGGTTGTGGGTTATGATTTCATGCGTCTATGGCAACATGGTCAAGATACAACTCTATTGTACGAGCTGCTCACATTGACAATGTTAGGATTGCTGGCTTCTGGAGTTGCTGTGACATTGCAAAATCTACCGCTGATTGTTAACCGTTTGAAGAAATATTCTATTGGATGGCTTGTTTACAGCGCGATATCCATGGTCGTGCTGATTACCTCTATCGAGATTTTGCCGAAATGGGGTGTGTTCCTCGTGGCTGCAATTCCACCTCTATTCGAATTCTTTGCTAATGTGACATTTGTGCCTGTATATGCGGCTAGATGTTTGCATGTCAGGAAGTTCGAATTCTATCCGATTTATATACGGTATTTCGCTTCTACTGCAGTGGCGGCTGTGGCTTGCTGGGGAATTAGGAGCATATTTGGCCTTATCGCTGATAATTGGATTTCATTGATTCTGACGTGCTGCCTATATGCTTTAGTTACGCTGTGTGTAGATATGTGCCTGCTGCTGGGGCAGAAGGAGCGTTCTCTATTGTCTGATATGGTGAAGAGGAAACTTCATATTGCTTAGCGGAAAGTAATTAATGGCGATTCTCTCGACAGTGTGAGAGGGTGCGAACGGCCAAATTTGGAAAGCTAATCGTGATGACTGGCCGGCAAAGCCCATATCCCTTTCTAAGGTAATTAGAGATGCTAAGGTAATTAGAGATGTAGAGGGAACAAACAGGTGGAAACATGAGCGAACAGTCGTTGATCAGCGTTATTGTGCCCGTATATAACGTGGAGCGGTCACTGGATCGTTGCGTACGCAGCATAACGGAACAAACCTACCGGCATCTTGAGATAATTCTGGTCGATGACGGTTCCCCAGATGAGTGCCCGCGAATGTGCGATGAATGGGCTGGACAGGATGATCGTATTCGGGTGGTTCACAAGCCCAATGGTGGCTTGTCCGATGCTAGGAATGCTGGTTTGAATGTCATGCATGGCGATTTCGTTGCGTTCGTAGATAGTGACGATTATGTGGAGCCGGATTATGTGGATAGTCTGTATGTCGGCATCGCTGATGCCGACATGTCTGTGTGCTCCATCATCTGCGAGGACTCCGCTGGAAAGTTGCGGAAGGGAAGTGAACCGATTACGGAGAAGCGGTCCGCTGTATCTTCTGAGGAATATTTGCGCCATGCCTTATTGGATTGGCGGCTGGTAGTCGCTTGTAACAAGCTGTATGCGGCTTCGATTTGGAATCAGCTGCGTTTCCCGGTCGGGCGCGTCCATGAAGACGAGTATGTGCTGCACCAAGTGGTGGGCCGATGTAAGAACATCAATGTATTGCCGGACGGGCTCTACCACTATGTTTCTACGGATAACAGCATCACGCATAGCGGTTTTAGTATCAGGAACCTTGACCGCTTGGAGGCCTTGGTGCAGCGGCTGGAGCACTGCGTGGGCAAAAACTATCGGCAATGCGCGGCTTTGACCTTTGACAAGTTCATCGAGGATCTTGATTTCGCATCCGGGCTGGACTGGTCAGATCGGGCGATTCATGCCAGGCTTGGTGAGATTTTCGCGCAGTTAAGACATGTGCCGCTCTCCGCCGGGTCATTCTTATCCACTAAGCGGTGTGTGCAGTTTCTCGGTCTATGGTTTGTCCCATTCCTTACGGAATGGGTGTTGAGGAAGGCCAAGCATCTGTGAGCGAAGGCTTCTTGAATCTCCCTTTGAGGCAGGAAGCTCATAAAATTGCCGTTTGAACAGTATCTGGGAAGGTGGATTTAGATTGCCGATTCGAAAGATGCGGCTGAACTATTAAGGAGTCCTGAAAACGTATCTCGGCATGGAAATTATCTGGTAGTGCCCGAAAAGTTGCGCACTACCATCAGTAATGAAAGTAGTATTTAGAACATAAGACAGTGTCGTACGCACTGCTGAGTGTCGTTCCGTCGAGGTGCTGATGCTGAGACGCTATTTAAACTTCTGCGTGGAATACAGGTTGTTGCATTTATCGGTAATTCCTTGAATGTTTCATCAGATATACAGTTAACAGTATGAATGCTTTGAGTCCTGCCAGCATTTCTCTAAAACGCTTGGCTCCCAAGTGCGCCCATGGCAGGTGTGGTAGGTGCCGTGCCATTAGTTTTTGCAGTGTATGGCATAGAAGCTTTTTCTCACGGCCGTCAGGCAGCTGCTTGATGCAGAAGTACACTACGACCAGCTCATGCATGATATGGTAAGAGGCCTGCTTGCGGAAATTAGGGAAAAACGACGAAAAATATTCATATTCTTTTTCTCCGGACTCCATCCATGAATTGAGATTCACTGAAGGACTAGAAGCGGAATGGGAAGTTGAATCAGCGTGTTCTCGATACTGATAGCCGTTATCGCTATATACCACTATTCTCGATGCTCGAGTGCATAATTTCCCCATCATTAATGCGTCGGCGCGTACTCTGAATGATTCGAACTGCAAACCGTCATATAGGGATTTGTCGACTAGCGAAGACCACATATAAGAAGGGATTTCGTTATAGAGCCATGCGCGGATAATGTCATGTTGACCAGAATAGACATATTCCCCATCTTGTTTGATGGATTGTTTACTACGCGGATTGGCTATTGCGATAGAAGCGGCATGATTTTTTTTTCGTATTATACAAATGCTCAATATATGAAGTTTCTATCGTATCGTCACTGTCTACCCAAGCAATAAGTCCGCTATGAGCGTGTGAAATCCCGGTATTACGTGCGGCTGCTTCACCGGAATTCGACTGATGTATGACGGAGATTCGATTATCTTTAGCCGACCATTGGTCGCAGACTTTTTCGCTTCCGTCCGTTGATCCATCATCAACGAGAATGATTTCTAATTCGCGATATGTTTGGCTGACAATGCTGTTTAGGCATTCGTCAAGATACTGTATGGCGTTATACACAGGGATGATTACTGCAATATCAGGATGAAAAGTAGGGGGCATGGCTCGCTATTTCCTTTGAAAGATTTAATGCAATTGCTTATAGATATAGTACGCTCCTGCCTCGTCGGTAAAAGGGTGGGCAAGCCGGTACTTCGTTTTCAACGTGTCGACGATTACCATCGTCAAATCGCCGTACTATTATGCCGCAAGCATCTTGGTGCGAGGCTGCCGCTGAGGCGTTTGCCGACGAACTGCTAGAATTGCAGGACCAATATGGGCGTTGCACTTCTAAATAGACACCGGGGTTCTACGAGAGTTGGTCGGTCTGGGGTGGCTCGCACAATAGGCTGTCGCCATATATGCGCGACGGCGGCCTTGCTGACATTGCTGTATGGCGCTCCTGCGATGAGGTGCGCATGGCAGACGATGCTCGGCATAATTACGTATTGCATGGTATGGCTGTTTGCCGGCATCACGCTTCACGAAGAGACCGTAAGCTGGACGGTCGGCATGCTGCGGAACCTTCTAGCGAAGAGATGGTCGATTCGGAAATTTCTGTAACCCGTGCAAAATCCGTTCAGCCCAGATAGCTTTCCTGCACGCTGTCAAGCATGCGTTGCGATGTGAACTTATCGAGATACGTGCTGCGAATGATGTCGTAGGAGAATTTTCCATCGTGGGAACGCTCGGAAATAACACGCTTCACTTGCCGAACGCCGTCTTCCACGTCGCCGACGTTGAAAAGATAACCGTTCACGCCAGGCCGCACCACCTCGTTGCTACCGGTCACATTCGTAGCCACAATGGGCACGCCGGCACGCAATGCCTCGACTAGCGAATACGGCAGACCCTCGTATAACGAGGTCAGCAGATACACGTCGAACGCAGTGACGATACGTTCCGCATCATCACGGTAACCCAGCAGATGCACGTTGCTGCCGAGACCATGATCCGCGACAAAGCGCGACACATCATCTTGCAGGTTGCCATCTCCCACGCAGACGAAATGCGCGAGGGGATTATGCTCGACCACTGTTTTGGCAATCCGGACGAACGTCATCGGATCTTTCTGCTTGGCAAGGCGCACGGTGGAACCGATGACAACGGCCCCATGCGGCAGATCGGACAAGCCCAGCATTTCCAAGGCCTCGTCGCGTGAAGGCAACGTGATGTCGGGAATGCCGTTATACACGACCTTGAACTTATCGGGCTTGTCAATCCGATTTTGCAAAGCGATGTCGCGCTCGCCCTTCGACACGTTGAACGTGCATGTAGTCAGAAAATGGCTGCACATACGTTCGAGAAAAGCGAAGAAGCGCTTCTTTGACTCGGAGAACTCCCATGCTTGGAATGCGTACGCATGGGGTGTATAAAACACCTTTGGCACATGTCTTCCAAAGGCCGCCGAACGTCCGATGATGCCGGCTTTCGAACTGTGGCAGTGGAGAATGTCGGGTTTGATTTTCTTGATGAGCCCACGTATGCGCAGCCAGGCTTTGACATCATTGCTCATGGAGAGATCTCGGACCAGTTCGGGAACGGGAATGAGCGTCGCGTGCTGGTCCATTTCGGGGATTGCGTTGCGATAGTAGTCATCCATTCGGCTGGTTCCGTAGGCGACGGTCACATCGAATTTGCTGTGGTCGATGCCGTTGACAATATCCACGACGTTACGTCCGCAGCCGCCCATGGCTTCTTGGACGATAAGCAGCCGTTTCCTCTCCTCCATGGCCGTGCTCCCACCCCCCCTATTATTTCAGGCATTTTGATGCGTGAACGTGGTTGACACTTGCTGTCCGGTATCATACCCTCCCCTATGTATGTTTTTTGGATTGGAGGGATTCCCTCTTTATGACTTGCCATTCGTATAGGATGAGGGAGCACGGATGGAAATAGAACGAAGGGAATACTGGGAACATGGCGGAAAACGAGTTCAGGGAATGGCCGGAAGTGCGTACCCCGAATGGGACTCATGGTGCTAGTGGCTCAAGAACCTACGATTTCCCTCTGACCGATGAAGACAGACTTGCTGGGGAGGGAGTTTCCAGAGGTCTTTCGATTGGCAGCATCGAGGGGACTGTGGAGGAAGCGGCGCAGCGAGGATTCGTATATCGTCACCGTCGTGAGCTGGTGGGGATTGTTGCGGTTGTTGCGGTTGTTGCGGTTGTTACGAGTGTAGCTTGGGGATTCCGCCAGCACGTCGACAGTCAAGAGGTGCTGAGTTCCTGTCAGCAATCCGTGAGCATCTATCAGGCCAATACGGAACGCTTGAAGAAAACCGTCGATGGTGCTGCTGATGATCTGCAGATTGCGGAGAGCCAGGTGCAGGATCCGAAAACTGTGACGGCACTGCATGCTGCAGTGGATGCGGGCAACGACAAGACGAAAATCGATGCAAGCTGCGATGCGTCGGCTTCGGTCGAGGACAACCAGTCCAGTGATGAGAAGATTACCGAGGCCACTCGTCGATTGGGAGACAAGGTCGAAGCGATTCTCAGTGCCAAGGCCGCGGTGGAACGTTCCAAGAATGCTCGTGACGTTTCCGTGGCCAAGGCTGATCTGGTCAACAAAGTCAATGAGGGCCAAAGCGTGCTTGGCACGGTGAAGTCCAATGATTTGAATGCCAGGCAGAATCTATCCGCTGCATTGAACGATTCACAGCAGATGGCTATTATGTCCTCTTCCGCCGATCCGAACGAATACCTTAAGCAAACCAGTAAATTGCAGAACGCCATCGACAAGCTCAACGCGACGGCAATCGCTCAATAATACAAGAGGAATAACGAGGGGGAAGCATGGCCAACCATGCGGATAATGCTCAGGTGAAGAGCCAAGCAAAGGGGAGTACGGGGAAGAAGGTCGCCATTGCGGTGGTGGCCATTCTTGGTGTCATCGTCGTTTATTGCGCGTTGTTGGTTGGGCGCGTGCTGCAAGCGAAGAAACACCTCACCCAAGCGGTGTCCATCGTCCAATCGGCCAATATCGGTTCCGATATGACTTCCGACTTGTCCGCTTTGACGGGCAAAACAGCGCAGCTCCAGCAGGAAACCAAGGCTGCTCGATCACAGACTGATGGCATTGTGTGGCGGATTGGTACGGTGATTCCCTATTTCGGAGATGACTTGTCAGCCGCGCGCACGGCCGTGACGGCTTTGGACACCGTTTCCAATGACGTGATTCCTGCAGTATCCGATTCGCTGACCAACCTGCAGAAAAACAGCGCCGCGGGCAATACACTGGATATCAAGTCGTTGTCATCGGCTGCGAATGCGATCGTGAAGGCGAACGCGGCAGTGCAGACGCAGTCCAAAGCCTTGGAGAACGCGCCTACGCCGCATATTGGCAAAGTTCGTGACGCTTTGTCAACAGGCAAAACTTTGTTCGCCAAACTGGCCGATCAGAGCGACCAAATCAGCAAGGTCGTATCCATGTTCTCCCAACTGACGAACGGAGGGGAAGGAAAGTACCTGATTCTGGTACAGAGCAACGCTGAGGCGCAAGCCGCCGGTGGTGTTCCCGGCTCCGTCGGATCGTTGGAAGTCAAGGACGGCAAGAGCGGATGGAACGGCGAACTGTCCGATGATCCCAAGCAGCCGGAAACCGGATTGTTCGTCAACGAAATGGGCTGGTCGAAGATGGATTGGTACGCCAAACGCAATGCCGTGGTGACCAAGACGAAGTGTATTTAGTCAAGTTGGCGTTTCGTGATTAGTCACGAAAAATTTTCGGTTTTAGTCAAGGAGCGCTCCGGCCTGTTCCTTTGTTTTCTCTTTGGATCCGGACGCCAGCTCCGTGGGCGTCCTGCCGAACATGAGCGCCTCGCTGACGCGGCGGCTCTGCCCGGTGAACTCGAGCAGACGTCCGTGGTGCATGATCCTGTCGATGATCGCGGCCGCGAGTTTGTCGTCCGCGAATATCGTGCCCCATTTGCCAGACTCGATGTTCGTGGTGAACACGATGCTCCGCCTCTCGTAGCTGCCCGCGATTATCTGGTAGAGCAGGCGGGCCCCGTCGATGTCGAACGGCACGTAGCCGAACTCGTCCAGAATGATCAGGTCGGCCCTGCCGACGTCCCTGAGCATCGCGTCGAGGTTCCCGTCGCGTTTGGCCTTGCCGAGCTGGAGCACGAGCTCCGCGGTCTGGTGGAACCGCACGTTCAGGCCCCGTTCCACGGCCCTCATGCCCAGCCCAATCGCGAGGATCGTGACGCCTGCCTTGTCTGCCCCGCCGGTCGATTCGAGGACCGTGAGCATCGCCTCGACCGCGTTGGCCCAGCCGGATTCCCGATCCACGCGTTTGAGGGTCTGCAACGCCCCGCGCCGCGCCGTCTCGTCCTGCAGGTCGAGCCATTCGCGCAACGGGTCGGGCAGCATCTGCCGTACGAGGCTGTTGCGCCACGCGTTCGGCCTGTTGCAGAGCATCGCCAGCTGCATGGACGGATCCTCGCTGCTGGTGCTGGCCTGGCCGTAAGCCCTCGGATGCGCGGCCAGGCGGGTCCCCTCAACGTCGAGTATCTCTATCTCGAGGGCACGCAGGCCGACGAGCACGTCACAGCGCGCATGGGACGTGTCCGTGGAATAGCGGTGCCTGCCGTCGAGCGTGACCACGCCGTACTTGTCGGTCCTCATGCGCCTCCACGCGACCGCGTCGAAGCGCTTGGCGGGCAGGGACAGCAGTGCGCCGCGGTCCTCCGCGAACAGGCAGACCTCCTCCTCGTCCTTGGCGTGGTGGGGTTTCCTGCCGAGTTCCAGGCATCTGCCCGGGAGCCTGGAGTTGAAGTTCTCCAGGTTCCACACGTTCGGCTTGGGAACGAAGAGCTTGCGGCGGACCATGCCGACCTTCGCCTCGACCGCGCCCTTCTCGTGTCCGGCGTACGGGGAGCACAGGGAGCAGTCGAATCCGTAGTGCGCCTGGAACGCCTGGAACAGGCGGGTCCAGCGGATCCCGCCGCTGGACCTGCGTCCCACGCCCGCGGCGTTGTCGAACACGATGCGTTCGGGCACGCCCCCGAGCCATTCGAACAGGTCCAGCAGCGCCTGGCACGTGCACTCCGCGTTCTCGCCGGGCATGAGCTGCGCCAGGCCGATGTTCGAGTACGGGAAGTCCAGCACGAAATGGCGCATGCGCTGGACCGCGCCCCTGTAAATCACGTCAACCTCGCCGAAATCGGCCTGGGCCTCGCCCGGATGCCATACCAGATCCATGAACGCGTCGCGGGGCTCCACGGCGGATTCGCGTCTGAGCCTGGCCACGGCCCTGGTCACGGTCGACAGCGACACCTCGACGCCGTGCTCGTCGCGCAGACGCTCCCATATCCGGGTAGCGGTGTGCCGCTGCTTGCGCCAGTTGCCGCGGTCCCCCGCGAGCCACTGCTCGATCAGGGGCAGGTACGGGTCGATCACCGACCCGCGTCGTTTCCTTACGGGTGGTTTCTCGGACAGGTCATCCATCCGAAGATACTTTCGCACCGTGGGCTCGCTCACGTGCTGCTTGCGCGCTATCGACGCTATGGATTCGCCGTTCCTTCTCATACGGCGGATAGACTGTATCTGGGGCATGCTGATCATTTGCCTTTCCGGCCCTTTCTGTTGGAGATATGAAGCACCATCCAGTTAAGGCCTGCGGGTGGTCGGCATGCTCTTTGCCTAAACCCGAAAAAATTTCGTGACTAAATCGTTAATTCCTTATTGAACACAAACAGCCTCTCGTTTCAGTTCCTCGGGCACGGGCCCGTGCCTCAGCTTGCGCCGGCCGGGCGCGAGCTCGTCGATCCACGCCATGAGCAGCTCCTTGCTTTTCGGATATCCCAGCATCCGCATGGTACGGCCGGGCCGCCTGCCGTATTCGAGGTAGTGGTCCACCGCGGCCTGTTTCTGCTCGTCGCTGTAGCGCCTGTAGCGTTCCCCGCGCCTGGAGGGGACGCTGGTGCGTTCCTCCTCGAGCCGGTCTGCGTACCACGACAGCAACGCGCCCTTGCTGGGATAGCCGAGTTCGTGTATCACGTCCGCGGCGCTGTGCTCGTATTTGATGTACAGGTCCACGGCCCTGTCGCGCTGCTCCTTGCTGTACTTCGCCATAAGGGGGTTCTCCTCCCGGTCGGGAAGTCCAAAAAACGTCACCACCTCGGTCATAATTGTCTGCTGATTCCATCTCGGGAAACAATCAAGCGAACAGAAGCTCTTGATGCGCTTTTAAAAGCGTTCCTGTCTGATGATGAAGAGCTTGCAAAGACGCTAAAATTGGCTGATGCAGACCCTTTGATTCATGATTTTGCCTGCGTTTTGATTGCTCATATCAATCTAGTCCAGAGCACTGGTATGCGTACTGGTGTCGCTAAACAGATTGAGATTTTTGTCAAGCGTATGCAACGCCATTGTGATTGGTATCACAATCAGGAGAGCGTCCATGACCACCTTACACAGCAATTCGATGCTATTGAGTTGTTGCTGACAAGAGCCGTCGAGTTTAATCGGATGCGTGATGAAGAGACTCTTTCAGAATGTCAAAGAATTCTTGCTCAGACAGCCATACAGGCGACCGGTGCTTCGTGGCCCAAGACTGGCTAGCAAAAAACGCGAGAAGTCACCAATCCTTCAAATAATCGGTGATTGCTTTGTCAGGTCTGAGGCAGTTCAATAGATTCCTAGCATCGGGACTGTGGGAGATGAATGAATCAGCTGGATCTGGGGAATCAGGCGGCATACCCGCGTCGTCGGTAGTTTCCCCGACTGGAATAGCGCCTTGATGTTCGTCTGCTAGTGCATCCGATACGCCGTCGCGAGGGAATGGTCAACCCGTTGCTACCTGGACATGTCCCGGTTTGATGACAAACTTAAAGGGGGTAGCTGATTATTGCACCATAAACTGTCATGATTCAAAGTGCACAATTTATCAGACACTACCGATTGGGAAGACGAATGGGAGAAGAAGTTTATCATATTTCCCTGCGTACATCGCAAATGATTAATGTCGTTAGGCTGATCATGATTATCGGGGTGATATATGTACATACTATACCGGTTCTAGATACAATCGACTCTCCAATAATCACTGCTTTTGCATCTCTTATGCGAGGTCCTATCGGAACTTCTGGCATAGCTTTATTTTTCTTTTTGTCGTCAATATTGACATATAAAAAAGAGTTTGCATTTAAAAGCAATTTCCGAAAGAAGTGCTCATCGTTACTTCTTCCTTATGTGGCTTTTATATCATTTTGGATATTAGTTGTATTCGTGATGCAACTTTACGATCCGCTTCTTGCGCTCTTCCATTTCGATAGTCAGGTTGTTCTCTGGGGTAAACCCGTTATTCAGTGGTCGCTTTTAGATTGGTTCGACGCATATACTGGTTTTGTCCATGGAGCCCCTTTTGTTTATCCATTCTGGTTTATTCGTGATTTATTTCTAGTTAATATTTTCGCTAGTTTAATAAAAAAAGCAGTAGATTCCAACCCTTATATTTCCGGGATTGTTCTACTAGCTATGTCAATAGCATTAATGCAAATCGGTGCTTATGGATTAACTCTATTCAGTTTTACTCTCGGGTATTACGTTGTTAAATTTGACATTTCATTGGAGAAAGTCGACAATATAAATATTGGTCTAATTCTTGTGGGTTATATTGCAATTATCTCATGTTTCTCCATTCCATTTAAATGTATATACTACGTATTAGTTTTTCCGCTAGTCATTGTGGCAAATATATTATATTTACGAATAGGATATTATCTTATCGATAAAAAGCATGATAAATATTTGTTAAAAATTGCTCCTTGGTCTTTTGGAATATTTTGTTTCCACGAATACTTTTTGCGATTCTTTAGAAAAATAGCTTCTTTGATTATTCCTCAAATTCCAGTCCTTGTTATAATTGAATATTGCATACTGCCAATAGTTCTTTGTTTGTTCTGTTTGCTTATTTGCAAAATATTAAATTCGCTTCCTTTTAGCCCGTTAAAATTGCTGCTTGGGGGAAGAGGCAGCAAATCTTCAAAAAGGTGAATAAATGAGAGTTGTTAAATCTATTATCGTTGCGATTACTGTATTTGTTCTCTCTCTGTTGCCCACGGCAGCATATGCTGAAACAGGAGAAGCCGATAAAATCGATTTGTTCTTGGGTGATTCCACTACTTCTGCCATCGGCGTGTCCGATACCCAGCGTTGGAGCAAATTATTTTCAGAGAAAGACAATGCGCAAGAAGTTAATTATGCAGTTGGAGGTTCCGGTTGGGGGGACACGGAATGGGTGCATGATGGTAGAACATATGCTGATCAATATGAAAAAGCTCGTAATGAGTTAGGGGATAACGCACAATACGTTCATAGAGTGTTTGTTGTTGGTTTCGTCAACGATATTGAAAGCGGAACCTCTGTGCAAGATATCAAGACTAGGATGAAAGATTTGCTTACAAAAATACATGCAGATCTTCCTGAGGCGCAGCTCATCTATATACCAGAGATCGCCGCACCATCTCCTAAGAATCTGAGTCTTCTTCCTGCAATGCTTCCAGTTTCAAAAGAACTGATTAACACAGCTCAAAGCATCAATGGTGTATATGTGGCTGATGACTGTATTGATTGGTTGAAAGACTCGAGTGACACGTGGCAAAGTGATCAAACTCATCCTAATGCAAAAGGGCATGAAATCGTTGCACAAAAAGTCGAATCTCTTGTAGCACAAATTGATTCAGGTAAGAAGCAAGCAGGGAAGACGGCTAATACTGAAAATGCTACTGTTAGTGTTTCCAAGAATATTTTTCTAAATTATAAACAGATTGCACTTATTCTATTCATCGTTATAGCTCTTATAGCGATTGCAGTTGTGCTAATTATATCTCGTAAACAGAAATCGAAGCACGCAAAGCGGTGATATTTTCTTAGAGATACAGATGCAGCCATTCCCTGACTTTGTCTGTATTGTACCATGAGTGTATCCAACCGAGTGATTGTTTGGATAAGGGGCTGCGGACGTTTTCTTGGAGACTGAGCGAAAGGATTTTCGTATGTTCAGTCCCGAAGAACGGGAGCGCGCGGTGGAGCTGTACTTCACCACGCCGATGACCACGGCCCAGGTGGTGAGGCATCTGGGATACCCGACCAGGCAGTGCTTGGAACGCTGGCTGGCAAAGGATCCCCGGTATGCTGGCCATATGGCCAAACCCATCATCCCACTGGAGACAAGGACCAAGGCGATCGAACTGGTGCTGGGCGGCATGCGCGGAAGCAGGCCGCTCGACAGCTCGGCGTGAGCATCGGAGCGGTCCACAACTGGGTCAAGGCGTACCGCGAGGGCGGCATGGCCGCGCTGCGACCCAAGAACAGGAACGCCAGCCAGGCCAACAAGCCAGCGCCGCGGCGAAGCCGGAACGCCGGAGCCGTCTGCGATGACGCGGAGGCGTTGCGTCGCAGGGTCGAGGAGTTGGAGCTGGAGAACGCGTCGACGCGGGAGGTGGTGGAGGTCATAAAAAAAGACCCAGGCGCCGATCTGCGGTGCCTGTCGAACAGGGAGAAGACGCTGCTGATCGACCATCTGAGACCGGCGTATTCGCTCAGCTCGATGACATGCTTGCTCGGCATCGCGCCGAGCAGGATAACGCCCGAATTCTTGCGCACTTTCGGATTCCGGCCCTGACGTAAGAGGGCA
>OLNN01000859.1_pt1 | contig 28923 bp, 20 predicted proteins | sample 1672141 | NCBI WGS metagenome assembly OLNN01 (sample SAMEA3136652, study PRJEB25190) | human gut metagenome | biome: human gut; feature: human-associated habitat; material: faeces | place: Austria | collected 2013
GGTGCGGCGCATAAAAATATAGAAGCGCCGCAAAATTTTGATAGCGCTTCGCGCCGTCGTCATTTCGAGCGTAGCCCTCGTTCTTCCTTGCAGAACGGTCAGCTCGCTAATTGCGCTATTTCAATCGCCGTTTGCTTTTAATCCCCAGCCACTAGTCACTCGAGGCTCCCAATCCCTAATCCCTAGTCACCAGTCACTAGTCACTCATTTTACTTTTTCACGGCTTCTTCCCTGCTCCCTAGGATCTTCACATCCACATCCGTAAGATGCGTCAGGACATCGATGACGATGTCTCTCGTGTCAGCGGTCGAATTGATCTGGCAGGTGGCGCGCTTCGGATCAAGCGTCGTCAGAATGCCCAGGTACTCGTAGCCCTCGATGATGCGGTTGATATAATTCACCGCTTCCGGCGGGATCTCTATATACACTCTGGTATCATCCATGTTTCGCACGTCTCCTTAAAATGGTATAGGCAGGGAGCTCCATCTCCGTCTGCATGGTGAGGACTTCGAGCGGATGCGGCGCACGGTCGACTGCCTCTCCCTCTCCATTGGTGAGCGGTCCGACCGTGAAGAGGCCGACATCCCCTTTCGGCGTCAGGTACTCCAAAGTCTCGCCCACCTTGAAATGATTTCTCTGCTGCACCCGGGTCGTCCCCTCTTCCGATGGCAGGATGAGTCCGACGAAATCATACGGCTGCTCCGGCTGTGACTTGACATACTCCTGCGCGGTATGATCCGCCTCCTGAAAAGCGAACGCCGTGGTGTAGGGACGGTGCGATACTTTTTCCAGCTCCTCGCGCCACTCCTCCCGCACGCGGTAAGCTCCGCGCTCTGCGTAGTAGGTATCGATCGCCTTGCGGTAGGCAGCGACGACCGCAGCCACATAGTACACGCTCTTCATGCGGCCCTCGATCTTGAGGGAAGAAGCGCCGCCCTCTATGAGCTCGGGGATGTGATCGATCATGCAGAGGTCTTTGCTGTTGAAAATGTATGTCCCGTGATCATCCTCCTCGATGGGCCAGTACTGACCGGGACGGGACTCTTCCATGACCGAATACTTGAAGCGGCAGGCCTGGATACATTCGCCGCGGTTCGACTGGCGCTTGCCATGCGTGAAGAAATTCGAAAGCAGGCAGCGACCGGACCAGGAAATGCACATCGCGCCATGGCCGAAGACCTCCAGCTCGATATCCACCTTTTTGCGAATATCCGCCATTTCCTTCACGGACACTTCACGGGCAAGCACCACGCGCTCTGCCCCCATCTCCTTCCAGGCCTTGACCGTCCGCCAGTTCGCTGCGCTCGCCTGCGTGGATACATGGATCGGAAGAGTCGGCGCCACCTCGCGGGCCAGTGAAAAGACCCCGAGATCGGAGATCAGCGCAGCATCCACGTGGATCTCCTCCAGATACCGCAGGTAGTCATCCAGCCCCTCCAGGTCTTCATTGCGCGGGATGATATTCACGGTCACGTAGACCTTCTTCCCCATCCCGTGCGCATATCGGACGGCTTCTTTCATTTCTTCCTTCGTGAAATTGCCGCCGTATGCGCGAAGGCCGAAAACCTTCCCTGCAAGATAAACGGCGTCCGCTCCGTAGAGAAGAGCCATTTTCATTTTTTCCATCGTCCCCGCCGGTGCGAGAAGTTCTATTTTTTTCATTCGTATCCTTTCTTCCAGGGAAACACTGATTAAATCGTTGTCAGATTTAATCAGCGTTTCCCTAAATCCGACTGCCTCATAATGAGAAATTAGAAATGCGAAATGAGAAATGAAGGAGCGGCGCATCATAATATGGAAGCGTCGCGAATTTTATATTTTTTTATTGAGATGCGAAGCGGTTGTTTTGGTGATCATCGTCAATAATTTCTCAAGTTCCCTACACTTCTCGGAAAGACTGTAATACATCTCCACTTCAATGTACCGCGATGCATGTAAGAGATCAAGCCAATATAATGTCTCGCTGCACTCCTTATAAGCGATGTACATTTTCTGCAAGAATTCTTTTTCGCTTATCGCATGCTGCGCTTCTGTCACATTAGCGCCGATGCTGGTACCGGATCGCCCGATTTGATCAATAATAAAATAGGGTCTTCGGTTCTGACGCAAATATTGTACCAATTGAATGATGCAAACCGCAAAGCACTTGCTTTTCGAAAGAACAACATTCTCCCGCGCCATGACACCCCTCCATTTCTATTTGCGCCACTTTATGAATTGTGTGGCGCTGCCACCATTTCTCATTTCTAATTTCTCATTTCTAATTGATAGCTGACTGCCAGTCCATCTCCATCCTTATAAATGACCGTAGCGTAGTGCGTCCTCACATACGCTATATATTCTCTCAGGCGCACGACCAGCGTCCGATACCGATGCGGCACAGGTGCATCACTTTCTACCATGCCGCGGAAAAGCACATTATCCGCCGCTATCACCGCATGCGGCGATAGCTTTTGCTCGATGGCCTTCAGCTGCCGGAGGTACTGACCCTTCGGGCCATCCAGGTACAGGAAATCATAGGGCCCTTCAAGCGTTTCCAAAAGCTCTGCCGCATCGCCCAGATGGCAGTGAACGCGCTGCGAGAAGCCGGCCGCTCGCATGACCTCCTCCGCGCGGGCATGGCGCGCAGGATCGATCTCGAGCGTATCGATCTCTGCGAGCGGGAAACGCTCTGCCAAAAGCAGCGAAGAGTAGCCGATGGCTGTCCCGATCTCAAGGATACGCTTCGGCGAAGCCTTCTCAGCGGCCGAAAGGAGGAGCGAGCGCTCCGGACCTCGGATGATTGGGACATGGTCACGGCCGGCTTCGATTTCTAACTCTTTTTTCAGTGCTTCAAGAACTGGATCCATAAATATTCTCCGTCTCCTGCTGGTGTTCTTCGTAGGATCTCGTAAATACATGATGCCCGTCAGCCTGCGCGACGTAGTAGAGGTAGTCACCCGGCTCAGCAGCCAGCACCGCCTCTATGGCAGGAAGTCCCGGGCTGCCGATCGGTCCCGGCGGAAGGCCGGGGTGCGTATACGTATTGTACGGCGAGTCAATGCGCGTATCCGCGATGGTCAGCTCCGCCTTCTGCTCGCCCAAGGCATACTGGATCGTCGCATCGATCTGGAGCGGCATGCCGATGGAAAGTCTCTTCAGCATGACGGAGGCGATCGGCACCTGATCCTCCGGGAAACGCGCCTCGCGCTCTACCATCGAGGCGATTGTGAAAAGATCATGCAGTGTCATGTGCTTCGCCTCCGCCCTCTTTCGGATGTCCGGCGTCAGCATTTCATCGGTACGACGATACATGCGATCCAAGATCTGACGCGCCGTGTACTCCTTGGGGATGCTGTACGTATCCGCGAAAAGAAATCCTTCTGCCTTGATCGGTACCGCGACGGGACCGTACTGGTATTTCAAGGGGCCATAGGTCGCCGCTTCTGCCTCAAAGTTTGCTGCCCCTTCGATGCCTGCCTGCGCGAGCAACTGAGCGATCTGATGCACGGTGGAGCCTTCCGGTACCGTGACCAAGTATGCCTCCGTCTTCCCATGCTTTAAGGCATCGATGGCGTCCCGGATCGTCAGCCCCTTTTCGAGCACATAGTCCCCGCTTTGCAGCTGATTTCCTTCCCCCAGAAGGCGGGCATAGAGGCGGAAGCGCACAGCACTTCGTATGACGCCCTGCTTTTCCAGAAGGGATGCGATATCGCCTCCCGTCGCATTCTTTTCGATCCTGACCTGCGTCTTTCCGCTGCGCGTCCCGTGGTCTGCCGCATAGAAATACCAGCCGCCCAAGAGGGCGATGGCCAGCCCCGCCGCCATACCGAGCGCAATGCACACACCTCTCTTCTTTGCTTTCTTTCGAGAAAGCTCTGTGTCGTTGTCTTCCACACAGCACCCCTATCCGAGACAGATGTCTCTATTTTTTACTCTACCCATTATATCATATGTAAATATATAATAGTCCGTGGTACAATGAAGTAGCTAGGGAAACGCCGATTCAATCACAGAATCAGATTTCATCAGTGTTTCCCTAACAATCCCAACAGGTCAATCAATATCTATGATAAAAAGGAGAATCCCCATGTCCATCACCATCGGAATGAAAGGCACTGCCACCAAGATCGTCACAGAAAATGATACCGCGAAAGTGGTAAAAAGCGGCTCGCTCCCCGTCCTCGCCACCCCCGTCCTCTCGGCTCTCATGGAAGAAGCCGCCTGCGATGCGGTGAAGGAAGGTCTCGCCGAAGGCGAAACCACCGTCGGCGGCTTCATCGGCCTTGCCCACAAGCAGCCCACCCTCGTCGGCAGCACCGTCCGCGCCGAAGCCACCGTCACAGTCGTCAAAGGAAAGAAAATCACCCTCCACTGCCTCGCCTATGACGAAGGTGGAGAAATCGGCGAGGCCGAACACATCCGCTTCGTCGTGGAAGCAAAGCCTTTTATGGAAAAAGCAGGAACGCGGTAGATCGTCCGAAGTCCGCAGTTCGACTTCAGACTTCTGACCTCTGACTTCTGACCTCTGATCTCTGACTTCTGGCCTCTGACCTCTGGCATCTCCCAGTCTCCCAGTCCCTCAGTCTCTCAGTCACCAGTCACTAGTCACTAGTTACTAGTCACTAGTGACTTAAAAAAGGAGCCTCCACATCCATGACCCACTCTCCCCTCACCATCCGCACCGCGACCCCCGATGACGCAGCGGCACTGCTTGCGATCTATGCCCCCTACGTCACAAAGACCGCCATCACCTTTGAATACGAAGTCCCCAGCGAAGAAGAATTCCGACGCCGGATCCAGACCACCCTTGAAGCCTATCCCTACCTCGTCGCAGAGCGGGGAGGAAAGATCATAGGCTACGTCTACGCCAGCGCCTTCCATACCCGCCCCGCCTATGACTGGAATGTCGAGACCTCCATCTACATCGCTGAGGAGACCCGTCACACAGGCGCGGGGCGCAAGCTCTACGAAGCCCTTGAGACCTATCTTCGCGCACAGGGCATCGTCACGCTCTATGCCTGCATCACCTATCCCGCCACGCCCGATCCCTATGTGGATACGAACAGCGTCGATTTCCACAGCCATATGGGCTACGGCCTTGTCGCCAACTTCAAAAAGAGCGGATATAAATTCGACCGCTGGTACGACGTCGTATGGATGGAAAAAGAGATCGGTGCGCACAAGGTGCCCATGGCTCCTGTAAAGTGCTTCGCGGAAATTTTGGATCAGTGACTGGTGATTGGTGGCTGGTGACTGGTGGCTAGGGACTGGTGACTGGTAGCTGGTAGCTAGGGATTAGGGATTAGAAGCAAGCGGTGATTGAAGCAGCGCAGTTAGCACGCTGACCGTTCTGCAAAGAAGATCGAGGGATCCACTTGAGATGACGATATCGTGAAGCACTATCAAAATTCTGCGGCGCTTCTGATTCTTATGCGCCGCACCACCATTTCGCATTTCTCATTTCTAATTTCTCATTCAAGCGAAGCTTTCAAACGCAATCAAAGGGCGCCCCGCCCCAAGGGCTAACCCTGAACCCTGAACCCCTGAACCCCTGAACCCTGAACCCTGAACCCTGAACCCTCAAATCATCATGAACTACATTGCAATCGATTTTGAAACCGCCTACTGGGGCCCGGCGAATGCCTGCTCCCTTGGCATCGTGACCAGCGATGGCGAAAAAGTCATCGACGAGTGGTACCATCTCATCCACCCCCTCTCCATGAATTTTGATGCCCAATGCCAGAAGGTGAATGGCATCTCCCCCGCCGACGTAGCAGAGGAGCCCGCCTTCCCGCTTCTTTTCGAAGAGATCCGGGAGCGTCTGGAGGGACAGGTGGTCTTTGCGCACAATGCCCGCTTCGACATGGGCGTCCTCGCCTCGTCGATCGCCACCTACGGTCTTCCCGACCTGCACTTTTGCTATGGCGATACCGTCCCGCTCTCCGTCAAGCTCTGGCCGGATATGGAAAATCACAAGCTGAATACCGTCGCCGAAGCACTGGGCTTCGACTTCCATCACCACCAGGCCTTGGACGATGCCCGCGCCTGTGCATACATCGTACGCGCGGCGCTGACCGAGAGATCCCTCTCTTCTCCGAAAGAGCTTCTGAAGGAAACGGGACAGCCGCTGCGCACCTTCTCCATCGATCGGATGAAGAAGAAATTGATCTTTAAGTGATGGGGACTAGTGACTGGTGACTAGAAATTAGTGGCTAGGGATTAGAAGCACCAAAGTCGCAGGATGGATGTGCCGCGTAACGGCACCCTTCTACATAGCGGCTCATGCTATCTACTCTAGTCTATTCAACAGTTCTTGTTTCTCATTCTGCAGAATTCTGCCTCTTCGAGGCAGTCTATCCCCTGCCCTTCGGGCACCCCCTTCTCCAAGGGGGGAACGCGTTTTAAGCTTATTTCAATACTCCGCGGCGCTTCCATATTTTTATGCGCCGCACCACCATTTCGCATTTCTAATTTCTCATCCATGCGAGGCTTTCATCCACAATCCATGGGCGCCCCGCCCACGGGCTAACCCTGAGCCCTAATCCCTAGTCACTTTTATTCGAACCGAGGTCCCTATGACCCACTACACCACCCTTCTTTTCGATCTGGACGGCACGATCTCCGAGTCTGCTCCCGGCATTCTTCGCTCCGTCAGGTACGGCCTTGACGCAGTCGGCATCCATGAGACAGATGAGAAAAAGCTCCGCACCTTCATCGGGCCGCCGCTCAATACGCAGATGAAAAAGCTCTACGGCATGAAAGACGATGACATCGTGACCGCCATCACGAAATTCAGAGAGCTGTATGAAGAAAAGGGCGCGCTCTTCGACTGCTCGCCCTATGCCGGCATCGGCGAACTTCTCTCTCTCTCAAAAGCCGCCGGCTATGTGCTTGCCGTCTCATCAAGCAAGCCGGAGCCTTTTGTGAAGCGGATCATTGAAAATTTCGGCTTCACATCCTACTTCGATATCATCTGCGGCAGCGATCCCGATGATGAGCTAAGCCAGAATGCGACCATGAGCCAGAAGGCGCGCATCATCGCCAAGACACTCTCGCTTCTTTGCGAAAAGGGCCATGACGCAGCGCATCTTGCGAAGGAGACCGTCATGATCGGTGATACCGGCTATGACGTAGATGGCGCGCATGACAACCATCTCCCCTGCATCGCCGTCTCCTTCGGCTACGGCAGCCGCGAAGAGCTCGCCGCCCACGGCGCAGACGCGATCGCGGATACCGTAGGTGAGCTGAGAGAGCTGCTTGGGCTGCCATCGAAATAAAGAAAAAGAGGGATCCCCCCCCTCTTTTTTTTATTGCCATGACAAACCGACTGCTCTATCCCATTATTTCAGGTGCAGCGAGAAATCTTTTTCGTCCCCTTTTTCCTCCTCCTTCGCTAAGCCGTTTACGGGAAGCACCGTCCACCTTTCCGCGATACGGTGTTTCCCATTTCTCGCCGTCAGACGCTCTCCGTCTTACCGCCAACGAAAAAGATCCCTCGACTTCGCTTCCGATGACGATACAGGGAACGTGCTTTTCCCACACATTCTTTGTATGATGCACGGGATAGCCATCCCCCACGCTGTCATTTCGAGCGCAGCGAGAAATCTTTTTCGTCCCCTTTTTCCCTGACTTCTTCGCTAAGCCGTTTACGGAAAGCACCGTCCGCCTTCCCGCGATACGGTGTTTCCCATTTCTCGCCATCAGACGCTCTCCGTCTTACCGCCAACGAAAAAGATCCCTCGACTTCGCTTCCGATGACGATACAGGGAACGTGCTTTTCCCACACATTCTTTGTATGATGCACGGGATAGCCATCCCCCACGCTGTCATTTCGAGCGCAGCGAGAAATCTTTTCCGTCCCCTTTTTCCCTGACTTCTTCGCTAAGTCGTTTACGGGAAGCACCGCCCCCGCCTTTCCGTGACACGGTGTTTCCCGTTTCTCGCCGTCAGACGCTCTCCGTCTTACCACCAACGAAAAAGATCCCTCGACTTCGCTTCCGATGACGATACGAGAAACGCGCCTTTTCCACTTTCCGCGATACGGTGTTTCCGTTTCCTGCTATCAGACATGCACCATAAACAAAAGAGCCATGAACAAAACTGTTCATGGCTCTTTCATTTGCACGCCAGCTGGGATTATCCCTAGTCACTAGCCACTAGTCACCAGTCCCTATTTACTCTTCTGCAGGATCTCCTTCAGGTACTCATTCTTTTCCTTTTTCTCATCCACATTATCGAGAAGAAGGTCGACATAGCGGGAAAGCGTCGCGTCGTCAGTGTATCCCTGAATGAAGGAATTTCCCTTATTGCTTTCCAGAATGATCGGAAATTCGACGGCGGCGAAGATCTGCATGGCTTTGAGCTCGAGGTCTTTTTCATCGGTATAGCCGGTGACCTCCGCCACATTGCGAATGACCTTCTCCCAGCACTGGCTGTGGAGAAGAGAGAGGTAAATGAAGTAGGTGTCCTTGGCGTCCTCACTCGAAGGATTCGAGATGGAACGGAAGAGAGCAGGGTGCTCGCGGGCCAGGTGGAAGTAGGCGATGATGTATTTCTTCAGCCTTTCGCTCGCCGTCAGGCGGTTGTCATCGAGATAGGAGACGATATTCTCCAGATTGCCCATCATGTACTCGAGTGCCGCACCGATGAGCTCTTCCTTGGAGCCGAAGTAGTAGCGCACGGAGGCGATATTGACGCCGGCTGCCTTGGCGATGGAGCGGACTGTGGCTTTCTTGAAGCCCTGCTGCTGCAGGATGTGAACCGTGGTCTCGATCATCTTTTCACGGACGCGCTCGCCCTTGCCGGTCAATTTTCTCATCATAGTGTGGTTCCCTTTCTAAGATTCATGGTTTTCTGAATGAAAGACATTTCCTTCGGTGCTTTCGTCTTTTCCGTGAGAGCATTCATCATCAGCTTCAGTCGGTTTTCCTGATTCACTTCGCTCGCACTGGCATCGCAATCGAGGGCGAGGAAGACCGCTTCCGGATACGCTGCATGCAGCTTATGCACCATGCCTTCCCCGGTGATGTGATTCGGCAGGCAGGCGAAGGGCTGCAGGCAGACGATACCGCGGCATTCATGATAGAGAAGATCGATCATGTCAGCCGTTAAGAACCAGCCTTCGCCCGCGCGGTTGCCGAGTGAAAGGTACTGGGAGGCGCGCTTGGCCATCTTCTCGATGCTGGTGATCTCATGGAAACGCTGCGATCTTTTCACCGCCTTTTCGAGCGGCTTCCGATACCATTCGAAGAGGTAGCGGGAGAAGGTGTCCTTCAGGTCTTCCTTCATGGTGCCATCCATATATTTCCGCTGGAAACGGCTGTCAAGCGAGCCATAGAGGAAGAAATCAAGCATGCCGCTCGCCTCGGCTTCGCCGCCATTCGCTTCGATGGTACGGACGATATCATTGCTGGCGATGGGGCTGAACTTGACGTAGATCTCCCCGACGATGCCGATGCGCGGACGGCGCGGCATATCGGAAAGCGGCAGGCGGTCGAAATCCTGGATGATGCCTGCGATATTCTTTTTATACGATGTGTAGGACTCGCCGGAAAGGATGGCTTCGATGCAGCGCTTCTGCCAGCTGCGGCAGAGAGTCTCTGCGCTGCCGGGCTCTTTCTCATAAGGGCGTGTGCGGTAGAGGCACTGCTGCAGCGCATCGCCGTAGATGACGGCCTGGATCATGCGCCGTCCCATCGAAAGGGAGAAATGGAAGCCCGGCTGTGGCTCGAAGCCATGGGTATTGAGGGAGATCACGGGGATATCCGAAAGCCCCGCCTCGTCTAATGCCTTGTGCAGGAATCCGACATAGTTCGACGCACGGCACATGCCGCCCGTCTGGGACAGCATGACTGCCGTTTTGGAAAGATCATATTTTCCTGACGTGAGCGCACGCATGAGAGAGCCGATGGTGATGATCGCCGGATAGCAGGCGTCGTTATTCACACAGGAAAGCCCCTTGTCGATATCCTCATGGATCGGCGGAATGATCTCGATGTGGTAGCCTTCCCGCTGGACTGCGGCTTCGATGATGGGGAAATGAATGGGCGACATTTCCGGTGCCAGGATGGTGTAGTCCTTGTCGCGCTTCATCGCTTCCGTGAAGACCGCCTTCGGATACTCGATTGGCTTTGCGCTTCCCGTCTCTTCGCCGCGCTCCTCAATGGCTGCCTTGAGCGAACGCAGGCGGATGCGTACAGCGCCCAGATTCAAACTCTGATCGATCTTGAGACAGGTATAGAGCCGGCCGCGCTGGTGCATGATCTCCTGCACCTGATCCGTCACGACCGCATCCAGCCCGCAGCCGAAGGAATTCAGCTCGACAAGCTCCAGATGCGGATGGCGCGTCACATAGTCTGCCGCACGGTAGAGGCGGCTGTGCCATGTCCACTGGTTCATGACGCGGAGATTTGGATATTCACCGCCGACCATCGCGATGCCGTCTTCCGAAAGCACCGCCATGCCGAGCTGGTTGATGAGATCCGGGATCGAGTGATTCACCGCCGGATCCACATGGTACGGACGTCCGGCGAGCACGATGCCGATCTCATGCTTCTTTCTGATCTCCGCCAGCACCCGCTTCGTCTCAGCGAGCAGTCTTTCCTTGTACTCGCGCTCTGCCGCTTCGCCCGCATGGATCGCACTCTCAAGCTCGGACGAAGAGATGTCCATCGGCGCAAAGACCTTCTTCAGCTGCTTCAAGAGCCGCTTCGGCGCATGCAGCGGCAGGAAGGGATGCAGCAGCTTCACCTTGTACTTCCTGAGGATCTCATCCATATTCGCTTCGATATTTTCCGGATACGATGCGACCATCGGGCAGTGGTAGCTGTTCGTGCTGCCCTCATCCGGCCCCTTGTCGATGCAGGGATACCAGATGAGATCCGGATGGCGCTTCGCGAGATCCGCCACATGCGTGTGCGCGAGCTTCGCCGGGAAGCACTCGGAATACGACGGGATCGTCTCCATCGCTTCTGTAGAGATCTCGCGGATCTGCTCCGAGGATGTGAGGACACGGTAGCCGAGGCGGCCGAAGAAGGCATGCCAGAAGGGGAAGTCCTCATACATATTGAGCACGCGCGGGATGCCGACCGTGCCGCGCTTCGCTTCCTTCGGAGAAAGCGGACGGCGATGCCAGATGACATCCTCCTTCCAGCGGTACATATTCGGGAGCGATGAGTGCGGCGCGCTCTTGCCCGTCAGCATCAGGGAGGCCCCGCGCTCACAGCGATTTCCCGAGACGAAGGCACGGCCATCATTGAATCGCGTCAGCGTGATCATGCAGTGATTGCCGCAGCCCGGGCAGCGCTTCATTTCATTCGTATACGACAGCGCCTTCAATTTCTCCGGTGTCACAAGCGTGGACACATGCCCCGCCGGACAGGTATCCCGCGTGATGAGCGCCATGCCATACGCCCCCATCAGCCCCGCCACATCCGGACGGATGACCTCTCTTCCGAGGAGCAGCTCCAGCGCGCGAAGCACCGCATCATTGTAGAAGGTCCCGCCCTGCACCACGACCCGCTCGCCCAGGTCAGACGCCTTCTTCAGGCGGATGACCTTGTAGAGCGCATTCTTGATGACCGAGTAGGAGAGACCGGCAGAAATATCTGCGACCGAGACGCCATTCTTCTGCGCCTCCCGCACACGGGAATTCATGAAGACCGTGCAGCGCGAGCCCAGATCCACCGGATGCTTGGCTAAGAGAGCGATCTTGGCGAAATGCCCGATATCCATCCCCAGCGACCGGGCAAAGGTATCAAGGAAGGACCCGCAGCCCGACGAGCAGGCCTCATTGAGAAGGATATCATCCACCGCGCCATCCTTGATGCGGCAGCACTTCATATCCTGCCCTCCGATATCAAGGATCGTCGTGACATCAGGGAGGAAATGCTTCGCACCGCGATAGTGCGCCATCGTCTCCACTTCCCCGACATCCGTCTCAAGCGCCCGCTTGATGAGCTCCTCGCCATAGCCTGTCACACCCGCTCCGGCGATCGTCACGCCCTCCGGGAGCTTGGCATACAGATCCTCCAGGATCCGGCGCGCACCCGCCAGCGGCGTCCCCTGATTTCCTCCATAGTACTCATAGAGGATGCGATCCTCTTGATCGAGCAGTACCGCCTTGATCGTCGTCGAGCCCGCATCGATGCCGAGCCAGACAGAGCCCTTCGCCGCAGAAATATCGCCCCGCGGCACACGGAAATGACTGTGCCGCTCCTTGAATGCCTCGTAGTCCGCCTCTCCCTCAAAAAGCGGGGGAAGCGTCTTCGATGTGCCAAGGCGGACATCCTTCTCCTCTTCCATGCGAGAGAGCCAGCTGTCAAGATCCATCGGCTTGTCATGCATCGCAGACAGCGCCGCCCCGATCGCCACATAGAGCTCCCCGTGACGAGGGACGATCATATCCTCATCTGCGATGTGAAGCGTCTCCTGAAAACGCTTGCGAAGCATCGGCTGATACGTCAAAGGACCGCCTAAGAATGCCACCTTCCCATGGATCGGGCGGCCGCAGGTCAGCCCCGAGATCGTCTGGTTCACCACCGACTGAAAGACGGAGAGCGCGATATCCTCATTCGACGTTCCTTCATTCAAAAGCGCCTGAATATCCGTCTTCGCAAAGACCCCGCAGCGGGATGCGATCGGATAGATCCGCTCCGCCTTCTCTGCGAGCCTTCCCATCCCGGCCGCATCCACCGAGAGGAGAGACGCCATGCGGTCGATGAAGGCCCCCGTCCCACCGGCGCACGCGCCATTCATGCGCTGATCCACGCCATTTTGAAGATACGTGATCTTCTCATCCTCACCCCCGAGCTCGATGATGACATCCGTCTCCGGGTGGAACGTCTGCACCGCCTTCGTCTCCGCCAAGATTTCCTGACAGAAAGGAAGCCCCATCACCTTCGCAAGTCCCATACCGCCCGAGCCGGAGATCGAAGCCGTGATGCGATAGCCCGAGAACTTCTCCTTGAGCTCATGCAAAAGTACCATCGCCATATGGCGGATATCCGACATATGACGCTCATACCTGCCAAATAAAAGTTTCATGTAAGGCGACAAAGCCACCACTTTGACCGTTGTGGATCCCACATCGATGCCGACATGAATGACCGGTTTCATGAAACGACCTCCCAACTGTATACGTCTTATTTATATTATAACACGCATATTCATACATTGTATGATTTCTAATCCCATTTTAGCACAATAAAGCATAGAATACAATGAAAAAAGAGGGCAGGTTGTCGGGTTCAGGGTTCGGGGTTCGCCCGTAGGGCGGGTCGTCCCTTGATTACGCTTGAAAGCCTCTCGCTTGCTCTAGTTAGGAGTGAGGAGTGAGGAGTGAGGAGTGGTGGTGCGGCGCATAAAAATCAGAAGCGCCGCGGAGTGTAAATAATGGCGATGCCCGAAGGCGGTATTCAAGTCACCAGTCACTAGTCACCAGTCACTCATCCCTAGCCACTCATCCCTAGCCACTCATCCCTGCTTTCAAACTTCAGAGTTAGCCCCGTGGGCGTGCTGCCCCTTTAATTACGTGTGAAAGCTTCGCTTGAATGAGAAATTAGAAATGAGAAATGGTGGTGCGGCGCAAAAAATGATGAAGCGCCGCAGCATTTTGATAGCGCTTCGCGCCGTCGTCATTTCGAGCGTAGCCCTCAATCTTTATTGCAGAACGCTCATCACCTGATGTGAGGCAGCACCAGGACATCGTTTTCCCTCGGTGCATACACGCTGATTCTCGCAGTGCAGTAAAGATCCCTCGGCTACGCTCGGGATGACGATGCCAGAGAATCCCAGTCACCAGCCACTAGTCACTCCAGGGAAGGAACCCATCATTTACATGGTTGGTTCTTTTTACTTTGCTTTCATTTGGTTCAGGGTTCAGGGTTAAAGAGGCGGCGAGACTGCTCATTAAAGCTTTTCCTGTCACGTAGCAACAGAAAAACGTTTGTAAGAGGGGATCGTGTGACAGACGGTGAAGGTAGTTTGTGTACGATTCTACAGCGTTTGGGGATAAGGTTTCGGGATAACGGAATAGTTCAAGTACATCGAGTTTAGACAAAGCTTAAATTTAAAGTTACATATAGACAAAAATCGGGGGGGCAGTACAATTAAACCATATTAAAACGCTTTCCCATGGATCTTGCGTTTCTACTTTTTTAGAAAGCGTTTACATTAGGAGGAATTGGTATGATGAAAAACAAGAAATTAATTTCGGCAATTTTGGCTGCTGCATCGATCGCAGGGGGGGGTGGTTGGCGCGCAGGCAGCAGACGCTTCGACTTTGGAAGCCAAGGTAGATTCTTATACTTCTCGTGTACAGCAGGCAGAAAAGGATATTAAAGGTCTTCAGACAAAAGTCGATGCTCTTGATACTACGGGTATTGCCGATAACAAAGCTGGGATTGAAGCGAATAAAAACGCCATTGCTACACAGGGCGCGCAGATCTCTCAGCTCCAGAAGGATATGGCGCAGGATGCGATGGATCGTGCCAATGAGATGGGCGATCTTACTGCCAAAGTAAACAAGAAGGCTGATAAGGCCGATGTAGAAGCAAATAAGAATGATATCGCTTCTAATGCAGCTGCTATTCAGACAGAAACTCAGAAACGTGAAGAGGCTGTGAAGGGCTTACAGGATAAGCTCACCGTAGCGAATGGTCAGATCGAAAACGAAAAGACAACTCGTGAAAATGCGGTAAATGACTTACAGAATCAGGTTACAGCGAACAAAACAGATATCGCTGATCTCCAGCACAAGATCGTTGCCTCCGGGCAGGCTGCCTCGGCGGAGCTAGTGGATCAGGTTGCAACCAATAAGAACGATATCGGAACTATTTTCGGTCAGCTGGATCAGGGCAAATATAATACGCAAGACGGGTATGCAATTAAGAAAGATGATACCATCGGTGGCGCGCTGAAAAATCTCGATAAGAATGCAGAAAAACAGGGCGCGCAGATCTCTCAGATCCAGCAGGATATGGCGCAGGATGCGATTGATCGTGCCAATGAGATGAACGATCTTACTACAAAAGTAAACCAGAAGGCTGATAAGGCCGATGTCGAAGCGAATAAGAATGATATCGCTTCTAATGCAGGTGCCATTAAGACAGAAACTCAGAAACGTGAAGAGGCTGTGAAGGGCTTACAGGATAAGCTCACCGTAGCGAATGGTCAGATCGAAAACGAAAAGACAACTCGTGAAAATGCAGACAAAGCAGAAGCCAAGGCTCGTGAGGATGCAGACAACGCAGAAAAAACGGCTCGCATTGCAGGCGATAATGCGCTGAACAGCCGCATCAATCAGGTGGAATCCGATGCGAATAAGGGCATCGCCAAGGCATCCGCTCTGGCTGCACTTCACCCACTGGACTATGATCCGGACAATAAATTCGACATTGCTGCCGCAGGTGGTTTTTATAAAGGCGAAAATGCATTTGCTCTGGGTGCATTCTACCGTCCGAACAGAAATGTCATGCTGAGCATGGGAACGACCTTGACCAGCGGTGATAACGCTTACAATGTCGGTGTGACCTTCAAAATCGGTAAATCCGGTAAGCACACGGAAGCTGGTCTTACCACGGCTGACCTGTACGCAATGATCGGTGCTATGCAGGACAAGATGGATCAGCAGCAGAAGAAGATCGAAGAACTGGAAGCAAAACAGGCTAAATAATCATTTCCCTGGAGGCTTCGAAAAGGCTCAGATAAAGTCTGGGCCTTTTCTTGTGCATAGGGAGGCTATCCGAGATAAGACTCTTCTCTATTTATCCCAATAGCACCCATCTAGTTGTTTTTGAAATCCTACTATGGCAAGCAAAAACACCAGTCTTTATGGCTGGTGTTTTTTGCTTGCTGGTATGGCATCCGCATCGGGGGCGTTGCCGTTTTATGGGAGGGCAGGTCATTTGCTCTGTAGTCACCAGTTACCGGTTACGCTTGCGTTACGGGAGAGTGGTCTTTCCTGCAAGGCACGAAGGCTTATCCGCTGTCAATCACGCACAAAAGCGCGCCCCGTGCTTGGGAAGGCGATATGAGAAAATGCTCCTTACCCATTCCTTTTTATTCCGCTGTGTGAGCCAACCTCCGCCCCTTCGGGGCACCTCCTTCCATAGGAAGGAGGGAGAGCCATGTCCCTGCATAGCTTTCCCATACTGTCATTTCGAGCGCAAGCGAGAAATCTTTTTCGTTTGCGGTCAATAAGAAACGGGAGGGCATCGGAAAACGGGAAACACGGTACTCCATACGCTACTTCCTGCGCTCCGGGATCACGGCGTTTCATTTGGGCATTAAAAATCCCCTAAAGCAGTTTGGTTATTTACGTTGTCTGCTTTAGGGGGGATCATATCAGTGTGAGGGCGCGCTTTTGTGCGTAGATTATTTCCCTGTATCACTGGTCGTGCTTCCTGTCGATGTGCCGAAGGAGGAGTAGGTGACGCCATTAAAGGTGCAGGTGACTTCGCCTTTGCTTCCTACGGTATAAGCACCGGCACCCGTGGGCGGTTCGGGGACTTTTTTCAGATAGCCGTTATCGCCTGCGAGAGTGGAGAGGTCGGTGGGGTAGGTGCCGCCTTTCTTGACGTGGTAGACTTCCATGGCGGTGCCGATGGTGGAAAGATCAGACTGGATCTTGGCGACCTTCGCTTCATCGGTCATGCCGACGAAGTTCGGAATGGCGACAGCGGCAAGAATGCCGATGATCGCGACTACGATGATGAGCTCTAAAAGCATGAAGCCTTTTCTTTTCTTGATCGTTCTCTTTTCTTTTTCCATAGGACCTCCTTGTTGTGAAGTGACGGGGGAATCGTTTCATTCATTATGCGCTTTCCGTTTTGGATTTACCAATATGAAATGCGAATGCTTACTCAGGGTATCGGTGAGCAAATTAGATGAGAGGGACTTTTTCCGAAAACACTCATCCATGAAGACTAGCACCTTTTTTGCGAATCGTCATCGCTCATTGGCCGCTGGTCCCCTTGCATTTTTCAGAGCACAATGCTAGAATAAGCCGGAACGAAGATCCTGAAAAAGTCAATAGAAAAATTGACGCATAAAAACTTTTATATAGCGTATGATAATTTCTATAAAAGAAAATAAACAATACGCATTATAGAAGAAATCTTTATGTGGGTTTTCGCGGAAAATGTTGCGGATATTGACTTTGTATGATATAATTTTTATTCGCAACGGTTCTTTTAGTAGAGTATATATAATAAGGTTGTGTAATGCTTCCGGAGGCAGGCAGGGACTCGATAATTGGTTCGATTTCCTGCTTCTTTTTTCCGGAAGGAAGAAAGCCATGTTGTTTTTATGAAAGGGTGAGGCAAGGAATGCCGAACAGCAAGATGTTCAGACCTGTCGTGGTAGGGAAGAAAAAGAGATACACCTATGCCAGATCGCAGGAAGTACTGAAGATGCCCCATTTGCTCGATCTGCAGACGAAGTCGTATGAATGGTTCTGCAAGGAAGGGCTGAAGGATGTTTTCGCAGATATTTCTCCTATCGAGGACAGCGCTAAGAAATGGGCGCTGCACTTTGGCGATTTCTATTTCGGCAAGGGCAAGTACAATATCGAACAGTGCAAGGCGAAGGATGTGAACTACTCCGCTCCGCTGTACGTGAAGACGCGTCTGGAAAACAAGGAAACCGGCGAGCTGAAAGAACACGATCTGTTCATGGGGGATTTCCCGGTCATGACGGACACGGGCACATTCATCATCAATGGTGCAGAGCGTGTCATCGTATCCCAGCTGGTTCGTTCTCCTGGCGTATACTACAAGCGCGAAAGAGATGCTTTCGACAAGGAGATCTATACCGCGCAGCTGATCCCGAACCGCGGTGCATGGATCGAGCTGGAATCGGATCCGGCAGGCTCCGTTTCCGTCCGTATCGACCGCAACCGTAAGATGCCGGTCACTGTCCTCATCCGTGCGCTGGGCTACTCTTCCAATGAAGAGATCCTGGAGCTTTTCGACCATGATATCCACATCGAAAAGACGCTGGAGAAAGACAGCACCACGGACAAAAAGTCTGCTCTGATCGAGATCTATCACAAGCTCCGCCCGGGTGAACCGGCTACCGAAGATAGTGGTACGACCCTTCTCCATAATTTCTTCTTTGATCCGCGCCGTTATGATCTCGCGAAGGTCGGCCGTTACAAACTGAATAAGAAGCTGGCTTGGAAGAACCGTCTCCTCGGTCACAAGACCGAAGGCCCGATCGTCAATATGGAAACGGGTGAAGTGGTCATCGAAGGCAACAGCACCATCGATGAAGAAGCGATCGCAAGGATCGAAGAAAGCGGTGTATTCTCTTCCTATGATCAGGTCGAAGTCATGACACAGAAGGATGATGGCACCCCGGTCAAGGTGATCTGCTCTTCCGGCAACCGCGAAGACAATTACCGCACGCTGGAGATCTGTGATATCATCGCCTGCGTTGATTATCTCCTGAACATGATGCAGGGCTATGGCAAGAGTGATGACATCGACCATCTGGGCAACCGCCGCGTCCGCTGCGTCGGTGAGCTCCTGCAGAACCAGTTCCGTATCGGTCTCACCCGTATGGAAAGAGTGGTTCGCGAGAGAATGACCACCCAGGATCAGGATAAGATGAGCGTACAGGCGCTCGTCAATATCCGCCCGGTCGTAGCTGCTATCAAGGAATTCTTCGGAAGCTCCCAGCTGTCTCAGTTCATGGACCAGACGAACCCGCTGGCAGAACTCACGCATAAGCGTCGTCTTTCCGCGCTGGGACCTGGCGGTCTTTCCCGTGAACGTGCGGGGTTCGAAGTTCGCGACGTACATTACTCCCACTATGGACGTATGTGCCCGGTAGAAACCCCTGAAGGCCCGAACATCGGCTTGATCTCCTCTCTGTCCAACTACGGCGTCATCAATAAGTACGGTCTTATCGAGACACCGTACCGTCTGATCGATGAAAAGACCCACACTGTCACTGACAAGTGCGAATATGTCACTGCTGATATCGAAGAAGATAAGATCATCGCACAGGCGAGCGAACCGCTTGATGCAGAAGGTCATTTTGTTCATAAGAATGTAGCGAGCCGCCGCGGCCCGGACGTACTCGAAGCGGAACCGGAAGAAGTCGTGCTGATGGACGTATCTCCGAAGCAGGTCGTCTCCATCGGTACCTCCCTTATTCCATTCCTCGAACACGATGATACGAATCGAGCTCTGATGGGTGCGAACATGCAGCGTCAGGCTGTACCGCTCCTGCGTCCGGAAGCGCCGCTCGTCGGCACCGGCATGGAATGGGTCGCTGGTCAGGACTCCGGTGTCTGCATCCTCGCTAAGCGTGCCGGCACTGTCGAAAGAGTCACGGGCCGCCAGATCATCGTTCGCGCAGAGAACGGCGAGCTTGACACCTACGACATCATCAAATTCATGCGTTCCAACCAGTCCACCTGCATCAACCAGCACCCGATCGTATCCAAGGGCGACCGCGTAGAAGCGGGAGACACGCTGGCAGACGGCATGGCGACCGATGGCGGCGAGCTGGCTCTCGGCCACAATGTACTCGTAGCTTTCGTATCCTGGGAAGGGTACAACCACGAAGACGCCGTTCTGATCTCTGAACGTCTCTGCAAGGATGATCTGTACACCTCCATTCATATCGAAGAATACGAATGCGATGCCCGCGATACCAAGCTGGGCGAGGAAGAGATCACCCGTCAGCTGTCTTCTGTTTCGGAAGACGCTGTCAAATACCTCGACGAAAACGGCATCATCATGGTCGGCGCTGACGTCCGTCCCGGCGATATCCTGGTCGGCAAGGTCACCCCGAAGGGCGAGACGGAGCTGACGCCGGAAGAACGACTGCTGCGTGCGATCTTCGGTGACAAAGAAAGAGAAGTCCGTGATACTTCCCTGCGTGTGCCGCACGGCGAATTCGGCAAGGTCGTCGATGTCAAGGTCTTCACCCGCGAAAACGGTGATGAGCTGGCACCGGGCGTGAACAAGCTCGTTCGCGTCTACATCGCGCAGAAACGTAAGATCCGTGAAGGCGATAAGATGGCAGGCCGTCACGGCAACAAGTGCGTATGCTCCCGCATCATGCCTGTCGAAGATATGCCGTTCACCCCGGATGGCCGTCCGGTCGATCTGGTACTGAACCCACTGGGCGTACCGTCCCGAATGAACATCGGCCAGATCCTGGAAATCCATCTTTCCTGGGCCTGCCACATGCTCGGCGAAGAGATCCATGCGGCGATGGCTGCCGGTGTCGGCTCTCCGAAGTACGAAGAAATGAAGCAGCGCCTCATTGACTGCGGCTATGATTTCGAAAAATACGGCATGCCGGAACCGACCGAGTCTGGTATCCATATCGCGACCCCGGTCTTCGACGGCTGCCGAGATGAAGACCTCGCAGCGACCCTGAAGGCAGCAGGCCTTCCGGCCGGTGCGAAGACGGACCTCTATGATGGCCGTACCGGTGAAAAACTGGATAATCAGGTCACCATCGGCTGGAAATACATGCTGAAGCTCCATCATCTCGTCGATGATAAGATCCATGCCCGCTCCACCGGCCCATACTCCCTCGTTACCCAGCAGCCGCTGGGCGGCAAGGCACAGTTCGGCGGCCAGCGTTTCGGTGAAATGGAAGTCTGGGCTCTGGAAGCCTACGGCGCGGCTTACACGCTGCAGGAAATCCTGACCGTGAAGTCCGATGATGTCATCGGCCGTGTCAAAGCCTATGAAAAGATCGTCAAGGGCGAAAACATCCCGAGTCCGGGCGTACCGGAATCCTTCAAGGTCCTCATGAAGGAACTCCAATCCATCGGTCTCGACGTCCGTATCCTGAATGAGAATGGCGATGAAGTCGTCCTGAAAGAGCTCGATGAAAGCGATCTGGAACAGGGCTACGGCGGCGGACAGCCATGGCATAAGGATGAACTGAAAGAAGCCATGGAAGGTGATGATGCCGTTTCCGATTCCAGAAACGACATGGAAAGCCACATGAATGGCGCTGTCGAAAACGCCGGCGATGATGTCGCATCCTTCAATGATACACTCGAAGCAGAAGCCAATGCACAGGCTCCCGTAGAAGCCGGCTTTGGTGAAACTGATCTTGATACAGAACTTGGCTTTACGAATGACAGCCAGGATGACTGATTCCGGAAAGGAGCGCTAATCAATTGTTAGATGTAAATGAATTTGATTCCATGAAAATCGGTATCGCTTCTCCGGAAAAGATCCTTGAATGGTCTCACGGGGAAGTGACGAAGCCGGAAACCATCAATTACAGAACCCTGAAGGCAGAAACCGACGGCCTCTTCTGTGAAAAGATTTTCGGACCGACCAAAGACTGGGAATGCAAATGCGGCAAGTACAAAAAGATGCGTTACAGAGGCACCATCTGCGATAAGTGCGGTGTCGAAGTCACCTCCTCCAAAGTCCGCCGTGAACGCATGGGCCATATTTCTCTGGCCTGCCCGGTTTCCCATATCTGGTACTTCAAGGGCACACCGTCCCGTATCGGCCTCATCCTTGAGATCTCTCCTCGCCAGCTCGAAAGAGTCCTGTACTTTGCAGCTTATATCGTTCTCGATCCGGGCGATACGAACCTGTCCAAGTGCCAGGTCCTGAATGAACAGGAATATCAGGATGCCGTAGCTACCTATGGCAAGAAGGCATTCAAAGCACAGATGGGCGCAGAAGCGATCCAGTACCTGCTGAAAGAGCTCGATCTGCCAAAGCTGGAAAAAGCACTGCAGAAAGAGATCGAAGAAGGCAGCGGCCAGCGCAAGGTCAGATGCATCCGTCGCCTTGAGGAAGTCGAAGCCTTCCTGCATTCCGGAAACAAGCCGGAATGGATGATCCTCTCTGTCCTGCCGGTCATCCCTCCGGATCTGCGTCCGATGGTCCAGCTCGATGGCGGCCGTTTCGCCACCTCCGACCTGAATGACCTTTATCGCCGCGTCATCAATAGAAATAACCGTCTGAAGAGACTTCTGGAACTCGGTGCTCCGGAGATCATCATCAGAAACGAAAAACGTATGCTTCAGGAAGCTGTCGATGCCCTGATCGATAACGGTCGTCGTGGACGTGCCGTCTCCGGCCCGGGCAACCGCCCGCTGAAATCCCTCTCCGACATGCTGAAGGGCAAGCAGGGCCGTTTCCGTCAGAACCTCCTCGGCAAACGTGTCGACTACTCCGGCCGTTCCGTTATCGTCGTCGGACCTGAGCTCAAAATGTACCAGTGCGGCCTGCCGAAGGAAATGGCCATCGAACTCTTCAAGCCGTTCATCATGCATGAACTCATCAAGAGAGGCGTCGCAAGCAACCTCAAGGCAGCACGTAAGAAGGTCGATAAGCTCGCTCCGGAAGTCTGGGAAGTCCTTGGCGATGTCATCAAAGAACACCCGGTCCTCCTGAACCGCGCACCGACACTGCACAGACTCGGTATCCAGGCTTTCGAACCGATCCTTTGGGAAGGCCGCGCAATCAAGCTGCATCCGCTCGTATGCCCTGGCTACAACGCCGACTTCGATGGTGACCAGATGGCCTGCCATCTGCCGCTGTCCGTCGAAGCGCAGGCTGAAGCACGCACCCTGATGCTCTCCATCAATAACATCCTGTCCACGAAGGACGGCAAGCCAGTCGCTATTCCTTCGCAGGATATGATCCTCGGCTCCTACTACCTCACCATCGTACAGACAGCCAATGATACGAAGGTCGATTTCACCGATGAAGAAAAGAAAGAAAATCCGAAGGCGAAATTCGATGTCATGAAGCAGTGGAAGAAAGCCGAAGATGAGATGGACACCTCCGAGCTTCGCGCTTACACCGGCTATGACGAAGTCATGCTGGCTTACAACCTGCATCAGATCAAGATCCATGATTTCATCAAGGTCTTCATCCCGAAGGAAGATCGTCCGGATGGATTCAATGAATCTGATGATGATCTTGTCATCACCACCCCGGGCCGCCTGATTTTCAACTATGCGATCCCGAGAGAACTGCGTTTCTTCTACAAGCGTCATGAAAAGCGCCTTGATGAAAACGGCAATACCTATACCGTCGAAAACAATGGTCTCGGTGTCACCATCGGAAAGAAGCAGATGGGCAAGCTCGTCAATGACTGCTTTAAGAAACTCGGATTCAAGGCGACCGGCGACCTGCTCGACTCCGTGAAAGCCCTCGGCTTCCACTACGCTTTGATCTCTGGTATTTCCATCGGCATTTACGATGTCGCTGTACCACCGGAAAAGGATAAGATCCTGGAAGACGGCGATGAAAAAGTCGAACAGATCAAACGCTTCTTCCGCCGCGGCCTCATGACCGATGACGAAAGATACAGAAGAGTCGTCGAAGTATGGAGCAAGAAGACCGACGAAGTCGGTGCTGCGATGAAGAGCTCCATGGTGAAGTTCAACCCGCTGACCATGATGGCCCAGTCCGGCGCCCGTGGTAACGATAACCAGATCCGTCAGCTGGCCGGCATGCGCGGCCTGATCGCCGATACCTCCGGTAAGACGGTCGAACTCCCTGTAAAGGCAAACTTCCGTGAAGGTCTGACCGTCCTCGATTACTTTACCTCTTCCCACGGCGCTCGTAAGGGTCTTGCCGATACCGCACTCCGTACCGCAGACTCCGGTTACCTTACCCGTCGTCTGGTCGACGTTTCTCAGGACGTCATCGTTCGCGAAGAAGACTGCGACGTACAGGTTCTGAATTTCGACAGAGAACAGAGCCTCATCGCCTCTCAGCCGGAAGTCAAGAAGACCATCATGGGTCTCAAGCAGACACTCCTCGGCGCAGTCCTGGATGAAGATGTCCTCGACCGCAGAAATGGAGATATTCTCCTCGTCAAGGGCAAGACCCTCGATGCGGACGATGTGACCCTGCTGAACCGTCACCTCGTAGAACATATTTCCGTCATCATCCCGACCGCTGACGGCATCGAAGCCGCAGAGCCGAAGACCTTTGACCTCGGCACACAGGATGCTGTCGCTGAATATAACCGCGCTATGCGCCATCATCTGACTGTCCACTTCGCAGGCAAGAAACTCGAAGAAGATGCCTATGACCGCCAAGGCAATGTCCTCTTCCCGGCAGGCACCGTCATTGACAGCGATGTCGCAGAGAAGATCCTTGCTTCCGATATCCCGGTGCTCAAAGTCCGCATGGATGAAGCGGAAGGCGTCGAAGTCTCCCTCATCGAAGAAAAAGGCCAGCCGATCGAGTCTCTGGCTGACCGTATCGCAGGCCGCTGCCCGCTGGAAGATGTCGTGAACCCGACCACCGGCGAAGTCATCGCAAAGAAGAATGAAGAAATTTCCGATGCCCAGGCAGAAGAGATCCAGAAATACTACGACAAGCTGAAGGTCCGCTCCATCCTCACCTGCCACTCCGCTCACGGCGTCTGCGCGAAGTGCTATGGCAGAAACCTTGCGACCGGCCGTCACGTAGAGATCGGCGAAGCAGTCGGCATCATTGCTGCACAGTCCATCGGCGAACCGGGTACCCAGCTGACCATGCGTACCTTCCATACCGGCGGCGTTGCTTCTGCAGAAGATATCACACAGGGTCTTCCACGAGTCGAAGAATTGTTCGAAGCCCGCAAGCCAAAGGGCAATGCGATCATTTCCCGTATCGACGGCACGGTTTCCATCACCAGTGCAGAGGATAACCCGAATGTCAAGATCATTACCATCACCAGCAATGATCCGGAAATCGCCCCGGAAAGCGAAAAGATCCCGGTAGCGAAGAAGATCTCTGTCACAAACGGCGAATTTATCAAAGCCGGCACCCGCCTCTTTGAAGGTAACATCAACCCGCACGATATCCTTGATGTCCTCGGCGTACAGGCGACTCAGAACTATATCGTCAAGGAAGTCCAGAAGGTTTACCGCAGCCAGGGCGTAGAGATCAACGATAAACACATCGAGATCATCGTTCATCAGATGCTGCGTAAGATCAAGATCACCGAACCGGGCGGCTCCGGCTGGCTCCCGGGCGAGACTGTCGACATCGTCGCATTCCGTGCGATGAACCAGCGTCTTGACGACGAAGGCAAAGAAAGAGCCGTCGGCGAAAACCTGCTCCTCGGTACCACCAAGGCAGCTCTTGCGACGGACTCCTTCCTCTCCGCCGCTTCCTTCCAGGAAACCACCCGTGTCCTCACCGAAGCAGCGATCAAAGGCAAGGAAGATCCGCTCCTCGGCCTCAAGGAAAATGTCATCATCGGCAAACTCATCCCGGCTGGTACAGGCATGTCCCGTTACCGCAAGCTGAATGTCATCCATAAGGGTGAATCCTTCGAAACCGGATCCGATGCGGAATAATTGATGCATCAGGCATAGCCGAAGCAGTCCTCACATCGTGGGGACTGCTTTTTGCATGGAGGGTATTCTGTACGATCCGGCGTATTTGCCGGGCAGCCACTCGCCGCAGCTTACGTGCTTTCCTCTTGCGAATTTCTTCGAGATTCTCTACAATAGAATAGATATGACAGTGACTGGCGACTAGGAGACGTCAGACTCTTATCGTCATTTTCAGAGCAGCGAGAAATCTTTGTCATTCGTAGACAGGCGATCGTTATTTGGAACTACCAAACGGAAAACCTGTTACCCACTCACCTTCGAGCATCGCCCGCCTTTATACTGCGGCGAAGTCGCCAACTTCATTCCTCATTCGAGCAGAGATTTCAGTCGTAGTCAAGGAGCGGCATGCCCCTGGGGCTCACCCTGTACTTTTTTCAAGGAGACGCCATGATAAAAAAACTGTTTCCACTCGCGCTTTCCGCGGCGCTTGTCTTTGGCGGCTTCCTGCTGTCTTCCGCGGAGGATCTTGTGATCGATGGGCTCGGCCGTCTGCCATTTCCCAAGGACGTGACGGTCACGGATGGCGGCGGGTCAGAGCTCTCGCGGTTCATGATCGAAGGGACACACCGGAAAAATTATGGGAGATCGGCGCGTGCTGCGATGTGGTCGATTCTGACGGTACCGCCAGGCATGCAGCTGTATCCGGAGAAAGCGCCGTATCCCTATGACTCGATGCACATGTACCAGATACGCAAGACGGATGTGCGCGGGACATACAGCGCGGGCATCTATGTCATCTCGGGGACGGAGAAGGATTTCTTCCATGAGGGGCATCCGAAGGCAGCCCGCTTCTGGTCTACGGCTTTCCTTGAGGATGCCAAGCGTCCGACCTCGCTCTTTGGAATGCCGAAGATCCAGACATCGGAGTTCCAGGCATTGGTGGATCAGGTACTCTCTGAGAAAAAAGGTCCATCTATACACGTGAAGATCTTGAAATTCGTCCCCTGGCGTGCTTTCAAAAATGAAGACGGTACCTACCGCTGGGGACAGGAGGCGAAGGTCATCCTGACGAATGAAAAGGGCTTGTCGTTTCCCCTCTGGATCTCTGCCAATCTTTTGAAAGCGGGGGATAAGTACTATCTGATCGAGGTGAATGGCAGCCACGCGGCGGCCGAACAGCTGTCGGATCTTTTGCTGTATGGATTCTATCGGATGAAGAGATGAGATGGCAGCGAAAGGGTGCGATGATTTCAAAATGCGCGGTGCTTCCGCTTTATGATGTGCGCTCCATCCCGACAGGACAGCGTAAGCCTTTTTCACTGCTGCATTTACTTTTGAAAGGGGATTTTCCATGAAATGGAAATGTTTGCTTCTTACGCTCGCGCTGGCCTGCGGGATCTCTGCGGGGGGAGAAGCGTATGATATGAATGCCGTCGCGGCCGCTTCGCTTCCCAAAGGCTTCACCTACCGGGAGGCAGCGGGGACGGAGACACTCCATTTTATGGAGAAAGACATTCCTTATCAGATGGGACAGCTGCAGTATACATTGGAAAAACAGCAGAGCTTCTCATCCGGCTATATCATTCGCGCGCTGCTCCCTGTAGAGATGGCGGAAGCGCTGAAGCCGTATTTCAAGATGAATCGTGATGAACATGTCTGGCGCCGGCTGACACAGATGAACCGCGCGCTCTTAAATCCTGCATCCCCTCTTCGGAAGGGGATCGAAGAGACGGTACTGAGTCTGGCGCGCAATGCCATCGGCCCCGTTGCGGATTCTTCCATCAAGGTGGAGCTTTCTCGGCTGGAGCCTTTCCGCCGCCTGGATGTCGATGAGGCCTATGTTTATACCGCAGGCGGGCTGATCACATACAATGCGGAGGGGATGAAGCTCCCCATGTACTGCCGCTCCTATTTCTTCCCCGGAAGTGAAGGACTCGATGTCCTGATGCTTTTCACCCCCGATGAAGGCAAAGCGCCGCTCCTATATGCCATCGATGATCTGGTGAATGCGGCCGCGAAGGAAGAGCTCAATGGGGCAGCAGGATATAAAGACCTTGGCGTGGTGCTGGGGAAGAATCAATAAGAAAAGGGGCTGCTGGTGACTAGGGATTAGTAGCTAGGGATTAGGAGTCGCAAGTGACTAGTGACTGGCATGCCAGCTCATGGCACCACCATTTCTCATTTCTAATTTCTAATTCCATCGAGGTTTTCAAACGCAATCAAGGGGCGATCCGCCCCATGGGCTAACCCTGAACCCTCAAACCATAAACCTTAAATTACGTATTTCCATACAACCAACCCATTTACAGGAGGACCTATGAACGTATTTGCTGCGCTCGGCGTGAATGAGACGCTGACGAAACTTTTGAAAACACAGGGGATCAAGACCCCGACGCCCATCCAGATGTCCGCGATCCCAAACGCTTTCAAGGGACGTGATCTGATCGGCCGTTCGCAGACTGGGACAGGGAAGACGCTGGCCTATCTGCTGCCGGTCATTCAGCGCGTAGAGACAGACAAAGCCATGACGCAGGTGCTTATCATGACACCGACCCGCGAGCTTGCCAAGCAGGTCTTTGACGTGATGCGTCCCTTTGCCATCGAGTGCGGTGTGGATGGAGCAGATATCATCGGCGGACGCACGATCGAGAACCAGCTGCAGAAGCTGAAGCGTGATCCGCATGTCATCATCGGGACACCCGGGCGCCTTCTGGATCACATCCGCAGAAAGAGCCTCGACCTTTCGAATGTGAAGACGGTCATCCTGGATGAAGCCGACCAGATGCTGGCGAATGGGTTCCGCGAAGATATCGAAGCCCTGATCGATGAGACGCCGAAGAAGCGCCAGCTCCTGCTCTTCTCTGCGACGATGCCTGACGATGCGAAGCGCCTCGCCAGAAAGTATATGCACCACCCGGCCTTCCTTGATGTCGCAGAAAAAGCGACTGCGTCGACGGTCGAGCAGCGCATCTATGAGACGACTCTCCCGCGAAAGTTCAAGCTCCTCGTCCGTCATCTGACGGAGATGAATCCGTACATGGCCGTCGTTTTCACGAATACCCGTGAGGAAGCGCATGAGCTCGCCGGCAAGCTGCAGGAGGAGACGGACTTCATCGTGGATGAGATCCATGGGGATATGAGCCAGAGCCAGAGAAATCAGGTCATTCGCGAATTTGAGAAAGCACGCATTCAGGTGCTCGTTGCCTCCGATATCGCGGCACGCGGGCTTGACGTCGAAGGCATTACGCATGTCTTCAATTACGGGATCCCAAGAAATCTCGAATACTATATCCATCGCATCGGCCGCACCGGCCGCGCCGGTACGAAGGGGATCGCCATTACCTATGCGACGCCGGAGGATGGATTCCTTCTCCGGAAGCTGGAAAAATCCATTGAAGAGACCATCACCCGCTATGATGAGAAGGGAAATGTCCGCCGCGTGAAGGCAGGCAAGCCGAAGAAGAAGGTCGTGACGCCCGGCATGTACAAGCCGACCAAGAAGAAAGAGCATAAAGCGCTCGGACACAAGGGGCGGAACATGAGACAGAAACGGAAGAAGGAAGATGGAAAGAAGAAATAAAATAAGGCGATGTGAAATAACATCATCTCATTTTCGCGTTCCATCTGCCGCGGGGGACTTGCAGCTCTCATAGGAG
>OLNN01000863.1_pt1 | contig 28882 bp, 22 predicted proteins | sample 1672141 | NCBI WGS metagenome assembly OLNN01 (sample SAMEA3136652, study PRJEB25190) | human gut metagenome | biome: human gut; feature: human-associated habitat; material: faeces | place: Austria | collected 2013
CCGGGCAGGTCAGTATCACGGTCTATAACCGTACCAAGCCGGGGCTGACACACCTTCTGGAAAAGGGCCATGCCAAGCGCGGCGGCGGCCGGGTGGCGGGAAAACCACATATCGCCCCGGCAGAGGAATATGCCGTGAATGAACTGGAAGCAGCGATTAAAAGGGGGCTTTCGTGATGGATTATGAAGAGATTGCAAACATGTTAGGCGGCACGGGGCTGCCCTTCGCATACCACCATTTTGCGGAAGGGGAGTCACCACAGCCGCCTTTTATCTGCTACCTGACACCCGGCAGCAACAACTTTGCGGCAGACGGGAAGGTCTACTTCAAAGCAAAGCAGCTGGATGTAGAGCTGTATACGGACGAGAAGGCACCGGAATTGGAAGAACGGCTGGAAGCCGCCTTTGATGCTTACGGGCTGTTCTATGAGAAATCGGAAACCTACATCGAGTCCGAGAAACTGTATGAAGTGATTTATGAAATGGAGGTATGAAGGCTATGGGAAACAAAGTCAAATATAACCTGAAAAATGTCCATGCCGCAAAGCTGACAGAAACTGTGGCAGACGGCGTGACCGCATTTACCTATGCCGCACCGAAGGCGATCCCCGGAGCGGTGAGTATCAGCCTGGATGCGGAGGGCGAATCCAGCCCGTTCTATGCGGATGGTATTGTATATTTCCGTTCCGTGACCAACAACGGATACAGCGGTGATCTGGAAATCGCATTGATCCCGGAGTGGTTCCGCACGGAGATTTTGCAGGAGGAACTGGATGGCAAGGGTGTCCTGGTGGAAAACAGCGGGGTTGGCGAGAGCGTGAAGTTTGCCCTGCTCTTTGAGTTTGACGGGGATGTGAATGCCATCCGCCATGTGCTGTATAACTGTTCGGCATCCCGTCCGTCCATTGAATCGGAGACGAAAGAGGACACCATTGAGCCTGGAACGGAAACCCTGTCGATCACGGCAGACCCCCGCTCGGATGGGCTTGTAAAAGCCAGGACGGGCGATAGCACGGACAAGGAGGCATATACGAACTGGTATAAATCGGTGTATCTGCCGACGGAAAAAGAGTCAGGGCAGGAAGGAGCGTAAAAAATGCTGAAACGTGAGATTGAAATCTGTGGGAAAAAGGTGGCGTTCCGTTCCTCGGCCACCATTCCCCGACTGTACCGGGCGAAGTTTAAGAGGGACATCTTCAAAGACCTCTCCAAGCTGGAGAAATCCTATAAAGGCAAGACCGAGGACGGGGAGGAATTCCAGATCGAGGACTTGGAGATATTCGAGAACGTGGCTTATATCATGGCTTATCATGCGGACAATTCCATTCCTCCGACCATTGAGGAATGGCTGGACCAGTTTGATATGTTCTCCATCTATGAGGTCCTGCCGCAGATTCTGGAACTGTGGGGACAGAACATGATGGTGGAGGTGCAGGCAAAAAAAGAGTTGGCAGGAGTACAAGGGAAATGACCACGCCCCTGTTCCTCCTGCGTTGTGTGGAGCTTGGCATTGCGATCTCTGACCTGGATCTTCTTACGATTGGTCTCGTCATTGATATGTGGACGGAAAAAGGAAACGATGATGTGAAATACAAAAAAGTGGCCCGTGAAGCCACGCAGGAAGATTTCGATAAATTTTAGCTTTGGCGCATCCGGTTCGGGTGCGCCATTTACATGCTTGGAGGTGAGGAACAGTGGCGAGCAGGATCAAAGGCATCACGATTGAGATTGGCGGCGATACCACAGGCTTAGACAAGGCCCTGAAAAGTGTCAATTCTTCTATCACGCATACGCAGAGTGCCCTAAAAGATGTCAATAAGCTGCTGAAGCTGGACCCCACCAATACGGAACTGCTCACCCAGAAGCAGAAGCTGCTCAAGGATGCAATCGGCTCCACCAAGGAAAAACTGGATGCGCTGAAGCTGGCCCAGGAGCAGGCCAAAGCACAGCTGGAAAGCGGCGACCTGGGGCAGGACAAGTATGATGCCCTCCAGCGGGAAATTATCGAAACCGAGCAGGAACTGAAGCGCCTGCAGGAACAGGCTATCGAGTCCAATGCCGCTCTTGCCAAGATTGAAGAGGTAGGAGATAAGCTGCAAACCGCCGGGGATAAGATTTCCGGTGCCGGTCAGAAGCTGCTCCCTGTGACTGCCGCTGTGGCGGGGCTTGGTACGGCGGCGGTCAAGACCACAGCGGACTTTGACACCTCCATGAGCCAGGTGCAGGCCACCATGGGCATCACCAAGGATGCCATGTCCGAACTGAACGGCGAGTCTGTCAATACGGTGGAAGCCCTCCGGGATCTTGCCAAGCAGATGGGTTCGGAAACGGCCTTCTCCGCCAGCGAGTGCGCGGATGCCATGAACTACTTGGCGCTGGCTGGTTACGATACCCAGGAAATCTATGATACGCTGCCCACCGTTCTGAATCTCGCGGCGGCTGGCGGCATCGACCTGGCTTCCGCTTCGGATATGGTGACGGACGCCATGTCGGCTCTGGGAATGGAAACCAGCGAAGCGGATACCATGGTGGATCAGATGTCCAAGACGGCATCCACCACCAATACCTCCGTTGCCCAGCTGGGTGAAGCCATCCTGACCATCGGCGCAACCGCCAAGACGGTCAAGGGCGGCACAGCGGAACTGAATACCGCTCTGGGCATCCTCGCCAATAACGGCATCAAGGGCGCGGAGGGCGGCACCCATCTGCGAAACGTAATTCTGGCTCTGCAAAGCCCCACGGACAAAGCCGCCGCCTGCATGGAGAGCTTGGGCGTGGAGGTCTACGACTCCGAAGGCAATATGCGTTCCCTCAACGATATTCTTACGGGTTTGAATACCAGTATGGACGGGATGACTTCCGCTGAAAAGCAGAACATCATCTCGTCCATTTTCAATAAAACCGATCTGGCCGCTGTCAATTCGCTGCTTGTGAGTACCGGAGACAGCTGGGACAGTCTCCAGCAGTCCATCACGGAAAGCGGCGGCGCGGCCCAGCAGATGGCGGATACCCAGCTGGACAACCTGTCCGGCCAGATCACCATTCTGAAGTCCGCACTGGAGGGACTGGCTATTTCCTTTGGTGAAATCCTCATGCCGAAAATCCGGGCGGCGGCAAAGAAAATCCAGGAATTTGTGGACAAGCTGAATGGAATGAACGATGAGCAGAAAGAAACCGTGGTAAAAATCGCGGCGGTTGTCGCTGCCATCGGCCCCATGCTCATTCTCTTCGGGAAAGTGACTTCCACAGTCGGCACAGCCATGAAGTGCTTTTCCGGGTTGACGAAGGGAATCGCCAAGCTGGGCGTAAAGATTGCCGGGAGCAGCGGTTCCATTACCGGGCTTGGAAGCGCCCTCGGTGCGGTTGCCGGGCCAGTGCTGGCTGTAGTCGCAGTGGTTGGCACTCTGGTCGCGGCTTTCGTAACCCTCTGGAACACCAACGAGGAGTTCCGGGATGCCATCACCGGAATCTGGGACGGCATCAAATCGAAGTTCGAGGAATTTTCTCAGGGAATCACCGAGCGGCTCAACGCTCTGGGATTTGACTTTGAGAGCATTGTAGACGTGCTGAAAGCGGTCTGGGATGGTTTCTGCGAGGTGCTGGCCCCCTTGTTCGAGGGTGCGTTCCAGCAGATTTCCAACATCCTCTCCGGCGTGATGGATGTGCTGACGGGCCTTCTGGATATGTTCATCGGCCTGTTCACCGGGAACTGGGAGCAGCTCTGGACGGGAATTAAGGAAGTGTTCGGTGGAGTCTGGGATTTCATCTGCAACACCTTCTCCAATTACCTGAATGTTATTCAGAATGTCGCCGATACCGTCCTCGGCTGGTTTGGCACCAGCTGGGATGAGGTGTGGAACGCTGTATCCACCACCTTCACGAACATCTGGAACGGTATCACCACCTTCTTCTCGGATGCCTGGGAAACCATCAAAAATGTGGTCAGTTTGGGCATTCAGTTCATTGGCTCTCTGATTGAAGCGGCATGGGATATCATCACGCTGCCGTTCCAGCTGATCTGGGAGAACTGTGGCGACACCATCACCAGCATCTGGGAAACCATCAAAACCACGGTGGGCAGCGCCATCAACGCCGTTTCCACCACGCTGTCCTCGGTGATGAACGTCATCCAGACAACCATCAGCACCATTTGGACGGCCATCAGCACAAAGATCAGCACGGTGGTAGGCGGCATCAAAACGACCGTATCCACTGTGTTTAACGCAATCAAAACCACGGCCACTACCATCTGGAACGGCATCAAGACCTCCATCTCCACGGTGGTGGATGGGGTCAAAACCAAGGTGACCACCGTGTTCAATTCCGTGAAAAGCACCCTGTCCTCGGTGTTCAGCAGCATCAAGAGTACTGCCACCTCGGTGTGGAACGGGATCAAGAGTGCCATTACCGGGCCGATTGACCAGGCAAAGACACACATCAGCAATGCGCTGAACAGCATCAAGAGCTTTTTTGCCAACTGTAAGCTGTCCCTGCCGCATATCAAGCTGCCCCACTTCAGTATCTCCGGCAGCTTCTCCCTGAACCCGCCCAGTGTACCGCACCTTTCTGTGTCCTGGTACAAGGAGGGCGGCATCATGACTGACCCGACCCTGTTCGGCTTCAACGGCTCCAGTCTTATGGCTGGCGGTGAAGCGGGGCCGGAAGCCATTCTGCCTCTGAAGGGCTTTTACACCAAGCTGGAAGCTATGCTGGACAGCAAGCTGAATATGAGCGGCATGGAGAAATATCTGGCGGTCATTGCCCAGAACAGTGAGAAGGGCATCTATCTGGACGGAAGCACCCTGGTGGGCAAGCTGGCACCCGGCATGAACCGGCAGCTGGGCATTCTGGCCGCACAGGAGGTGTACCGATGAGTACTATGACAAACGGCGCGACCATTACGGTGATCGCTACCGGAAAAAGCTATCATACCCTCCGGGACTGGGGCCTTGCCATCGGGAACAACAACTGCATTGGCACCCCGGTCCAGGAGACCTTTTATCTGGATGTTCCCGGTGCGGACGGCTTTCTGGATTATTCCGAAGCCCTCACCGGGCGTCCCATTTTCAAGCAGCGCCCCATTGAGATCACCCTGGGCGGCAAGATGGATAGACGCATCTGGAACTCCTTTATTTCCAGCATCCGAATCCTGCTTCACGGCAAGCGGGTGCGGATTGTCTTTGACGATTTCCCCGGCTACTACTGGGAAGGCCGCGCCGAGGTGACGGAGTTTGACCGGGTGCGGGAGATCGGCACCTTCAAGCTGTCCATTCCCCAGGCAGACCCCTACGGCTACAGTCTCAATGACAACAGCACCTCGGACTGGCTGTGGAATCCTTTTGATTTTGAATTGGGTGTCATTGACGATCCCATTCAAATCACGCTTACAGCAGACAGCCCCTCTGATTCCTGCACCATCCCGCACAGTGCTGTGCCCTTTGTGGTCAGCGTGGTGGTTTCTGAGATTGGCGAAACCGGGCTGAAGATGACGGTGGACGGAGACGATTATCTCCTGCAAAAGGGCGAGAACCGTCTGGCCGAGCTGCTGGTGGGCGACAGCGATCTGACGCTGAATTTCTCCGGGCGCGGCAGTCTGTGTGTTTACTTCCGAAGGAGGGTGATCTGATGTATAAAGTCAAGCTGGACGGCTATGTGCTGTATCACGCAGACCACCCCTCCGCCATGCTGACCGACCCGGTTCTGGAACTGGAGCCTGGGTACGCCGGTGTGTTTACGGCAACGGTCCCGCCGGACAACCCGCTCTACGACCGCATCTGCTGCCGGAAATCCATGGTTTCCGTATTCCGCAACAACAGGGAGATTTTTTACGGAGAGGTGCGGAAGGTCCCCAATATTGACCGCTACCGGAATAAGCAGATCTACTGCACCGGAGCACTGAGTTTTCTGGCAGACTCCATCCAGCCCCAGGCGGAGTACCACGATATCTCCCCGGCGGCCCTGCTGGGACGGATGCTGGAGATTCACAACAGCCAGGTGGAACCGCGCAAGCAGATCAAGCTGGGCTATGTCTCCATTACCGACCCCAACAACAGCCTTTACCGCTGCACCAACTACGAAAACACACTGGAAGCTATCAGGGAGAAGCTGGTGAACCGCCTGGGCGGTTATCTTCGCCTGCGCCATGTGGATGACCAACTGATTCTGGACTGGGTCAGCATCGAGCAGTACGGCAGCTACAGCACCCAGCCCATTGAGTTCGGACTGAACCTATTGGACTACTCCGAAACTACCTCTGCAGAGGATGTGGTGACGGCGCTGATCCCTCTGGGTGCGACCCTGGAGGGCGAATCCGAGATTGAAGCCCTGGAAAAGCGGGTGGACATTACCTCCGTCAATGATGGGAAGAACTATGTGTTTTCGCAGGACGCAGTGGATCAGTTCGGCTGGGTCTGGGCCACCAACACCTGGGACGATGTGACCGTCCCGGCAAACCTCAAAGCCAAGGCCGAGGAGTGGCTCTCCAGCACCCAGTTTGAAACCATGTCCCTGACGCTGACGGCGGCTGACCTCTCGGAATTGGGTCATGACTATGATGCCTTCGCCGAGGGCGACCGCATCCACTGCCTGGCCAAGCCCTACGGCATGGACATCGTCCTTCCGGTGATGAAGCTGACCATTCCGCTCCAGAACCCTGCCGGACGGACACTGGAACTGTCCAGCAAGCAGCAGAAAACCTACACCAGCCAGCAGTCGGCGGTGCTAAATCAGCTGAGAAGTGAGCAGAACGATGCCATCAGCATCTCCAACCGGAATATCCAGATCAGCATTGACAACCTGACTGCTATGATGACCGGTGCCAAGGGCGGCTACAAGCTGACGGAGTATGACGAGGACGGGCGCTGGCTCCGGGACCTGTACATGGATACCCCGGACAAGACCACCGCCAAGCGCGTCATGCAGATCAACAAGGACGGCATTGCCGCCAGTACCACCGGCTATGAAGGCCCCTACACAGTGGGTATCACGGTGGACGGTCAGATTCTCGGTAGCTGGATTGCCGCCAATTCCATCGACACCAACCAGCTGAGTATCGGCCTGAATAGCTGGATCAAGGGGACGGATGACGGCATTGCCTCCAAGGTTGAAAAGAACGGCATCATCTCCGCCATCAACCAGAGTTCTGAAGAAGTTGCCATCCAGGCGCAGCGCATCAATCTGAACGGAGCCATTACCGCCAACAACTACTTCAAAATCAAGACCGATGGCAGTATGGAAGCCATCGCGGGACAGATCGGCGGCTTCAACATCAACAGCGACTATATCGCCTTTGGTGACTGGACCCATGCCAGCAACTGGCTCTCCATGTGTACGCCCCACGGTGGAGCCGGTGATGTGTACCTTGGAAAGGGCGGTATCTCCACCGACTCATTTGATGGGCAGTCCGGCAGCATCGTCCGTTCCATCAAGATGACCGAGGGAACCATTGGCTTTTACAAGGGCGCTTATGAATGCGGCTTTGTCGGAGTCAGCGATGGCAACGAAATCAAGATGAGCCTGATGGATAAGGAGAAGAACGATATTCTGAATGTCCATCACGACTGGCTGGAACTGCCCGTTTTCACGCAGGTATCCGGCGATCTGTCCGTATTGGGAAGCAAGGCCCGGTGTGTCAAGACCAGAGACTACAGCGAACGCAAGCTCTACGCCTATGAGACACCCACGCCCTATTTCGGGGACATCGGTGAAGCGGTGATTGCGGAGGACGGCCTATGCTATGTATCCATCGACCCGGTCTTTGCCCAGTGCGTATCGCTGGAGGGCTATCAGGTGTTCCTACAGGCGTATGGCCCCGGTGAAATCGTGCTGACAGGCAGATACAACGACCATTTCGTGGTTTCCGGCACTCCGGGGCTGTCCTTCGGCTGGGAGATGAAGGCCAAGCAGATCGATTACGACCAGCTGCGCATGACGGAAGATCGCGGTCAGGTCGATACCTCCGCTGTCAACTACGGAGCCGAAGCAGCTTCTTATCTTGCATCCATCACAGAAGGGAGAATCACCACATGAAGAAAGTAACCTCCGTCACATTCTGGAATGACGCCGTGGGCAAGCGGCTCAGCATCACCTATTCCGAAATTGACGATACCACCGGAAAGATCATCCGGGACAACTACCGCATCGACCGGGTGCTGGTGGATAAGACCGCAGTCGCAGCCTGTGACAGCATCGCCGATGTTGCCCAGGCGTTTATTGATTCTATCGAGTAAACGAAGGGAGGAATGACCCGTGGCAGATCTACAGGAAGAACTGCAGCGATTCCTGACAGCCCGCTTCGGCGTGGATGTCAAGGACGCTTTCGTATCCTGCATTCAAAAAATTCATAAGGAAAACCAGGACGTGGCCGCTCTGAAGCAGCCCATGAAGGATGCCACCCAGCAGGTGTTGGATATCCGGGAGGAAGTTGTTACGGCTTCCCAGAATGCGGTCCAGACCGCTGATGATGCCAAGACCATCGCCCGGGCGGCAGAGAGCAGTTCCAGCGAAGCCCTGGCCACCGCGAAGAACGCCAAGGATGAATCCTTCAATGCCTCCGGGGACGCGCAGCTTGCCATGTCCGCCGCTCAGAATATGCAGCAGAGTTTTTCCAATATGGAACTGCTGCTCTCCGGGAAGGTGGACGGGGCCTTCGTGGAAAACGGCTATCTGTATCTGACCTCCAACAATGAAGTGGTGGCCGGTCCTCTCGGCCCCTTCTCCGGCACGGGCGGCTCCGGTGGTTCCAGCGGCAATAACGCCGTGCTGGCGGTCTCCAATACCAGTGGCTGGCTGAGTAAGTCCATCGCCTACGGCAAGGATTGTCTCGTCCAGATCACCTGGTCCTCTCTGGAGGATGAGCTGCCCACTGGCAACGGTGTGATGAAGGTCACGGTAAACGGCATTGTCAAGGCCATGCTGGACATTCCCCAGGGGGCGGTCACCGCTGATCTGGGACCGTATCTGTCTGTGGGCAGCAACGCGGTGCGGATTCAGGTTTCGGATGCCTATGAGAACAGCCGAACCATCAATTTTAACATCAATGCCATTGAAGCTTCCATGAGTTCCACCTTTGACTCTGGGACTGCCTTCGATGGCATTATCACCTTTACTTATGTGCCGGTGGGTGCTATCAGCAAGACGGTTCACATCCTGCTGGACGGCAAGGAGATCGCCACGGTGACCACCACCTCCAGCGGCAGGCAGATGTCCTACACGATTCCCGCCCAGAAGCACGGAGCGCATACGCTGGAAGCCTACTTTGATGCCACCGTCAATGGGCAGACCATCGAGTCCAATCATCTGTATTATGAGATCATCTGCGTGGAGAGCCTGAACACCACGCCCATCATTGCCACCAGCTTTCAGGATGGCACGGTGGCCCAGTATACCACGCTGGCCATTCCGTTTACGGTCTATGACCCCACAAACCTGACCGCCGAGGTGGAACTGTCGGTGAATGGCAGTGTGGTGTCCCGCCAGACGGTGGATCGTACTCAGCAGATTTGGTCTTACCGGGCAGATAGCGCCGGGGATCTGGCTCTGGAAATCTCCTGCGGCAGCACCTCCCGCACCATTGCGCTGACGGTGACTGCCAGCGAGATGGAAATTGAAGCGGAAACCGAGGGGCTGTCTCTGTATCTGTCCAGCGCTGGTCGGAGCAACACCGAAGAGAATCCTGCTGTCTGGGAGTATGACTCGATTGCCGCCCGCTTCTCCGGCTTCAACTTCACCTCGGACGGCTGGCAGCTGGATGAGGATAATATCCCCGTTCTCCGGGTGTCCGGCGATGCCAGAATGACCATTCCGGTGCAGCCCTTTGGAAAGGACTTCCGTACCACCGGCAAGACCATCGAGATCGAGTTTGCCACCCGGGATGTCATGAACTACGATGCCATAGTGCTGTCCTGCATGAGCGGCAATCGCGGTATCTCCATCACGCCCCAGTTGGCGACTCTTCGCTCCGAGCAGAAGGAGATCACCACCCGTTACAAGGAAAACGAGCACCTGCGCCTGTCCTTTGTGGTGGAGAAGAAAGCCGTCAACCGGCTCATCTACTGCTACATCAACGGTATCATGTCCGGTGTGGTGCAGTACCCGGCGGACGATGACTTCGCTCAGAGTGTGCCTGTGGATGTTTCCATTGGTTCCCGGGATGCTGCCATTGACCTCTACTGCATCCGTGTCTATGATAATGACCTGACCCGGCACCAGGTTCTGAACAATTGGATTGCCGACACCCAGGTGGTGGAGACCATGCTGGAGCGGTACAGCCGCAACCATGTATTTGATGCCTACTCCCAGATCGTGATTTCCCAGCTGCCGAAGGACCTGCCGTATCTGGTGCTGGACGGCACGGAGCTGCCCCAGTACAAGGGCGATGTGAAAACCATGAGCGGCTATTACACCGATCCGGTCAACGGCAGCAAGTCCTTCACCTTCTCCGGGGCCGAAGTGGATGTGCAGGGTACATCCTCCCAGTATTACGCCCGGAAGAACTACAAGATCAAGTTCAAGGGCGGTTTTGTGGACCCCAGCGGCAACACCCAGGAGATCTACAAGCTGCGCTCCGATTCCATCCCCACGAACACCTTCACCTTCAAGGCGGATGTGGCTTCCTCCGAGGGTGCCAACAATGTGGAACTGGCCCGGCTCTATGAGGATATCTGCCCCTTCCGGACCGCACCCCAGAAGCAGGACAGCCGCATCCGTCAGGGCATTGATGGATTCCCCATTGTGGTCTTCTGGTATGACGGTGAAAACACCAGCTTCATTGGGAAATACAACTTCAATTTCGATAAAGCCACCCCGGAGGTGTTCGGCTTTGCCGAGGGGGATGAGTCCTGGGAAATCCTCAACAACACCAGCGACCGAGTTCTCTGGAAGGATGATGATTACTCCGGGACGGACTGGCAGGGCGACTTTGAAGCCAGATATCCCAAGGATTACGCTGATCCTGCCAACCTGTCCGAACTGGCTGCGTGGCTGAAAAGCACCGACCAGTCCGCCGCCACGGGAGACAAGCTGACGGTAAACCGCACCTTTGACGGGGTGCTGTACACCACGGATACCGCTGCTTACCGTCTGGCCAAGTTCAAATCCGAGTTTGCACAGCATTTTGAAAAGGATGCCGTGTTTTTTTATTACCTGTTCACGGAGCTGTTCCTGATGGTGGACTCCCGAGCCAAGAATATGTTCCTGACCTTCATGGCGGGGAGCAAGTGGTTCTCGCTGCCTTACGACTTTGATACCGCCATCGGCATCAACAACGAGGGTGCGCTGGTGTTCTCCTACAATCTGGAGGACATCGACCACACCGAGTCCGGAGCAGACATCTACAACGGTCAGCAGTCCGTCCTGTGGGTTAATGTCCGGGCGGCTTTCTTTGAGGATATCAAGGCCATGTACCAGAAGCTGCGTTCCAATGGCACGTTGTCCTTCCCCGTGACGGAACAGCGGTTTGAGGAGCATCAGGCAAAGTGGCCCGAAGCGGTGTTCAACGAGGATGCCTATTTCAAGTACCTCCAGCCGCTGATCGAGCAGAACACAGCCAGCTACCTCACCATGCTGCAAGGCTCCAAGGCCGAGCAGAGAAAGTGGTGGCTGTATAACCGCTTCCGCTACCTGGACTCCAAGTACAATGCCGGGGATGCCCTGACCGATGTGGTAACGCTCCGTGGCTATGCCAAGGACGATATTACCGTCACGCCTTATGCGGATATCTACGCTACGGTGAAGTACGGCTCCTATCTGGTGCAGCAGAGGGCAAACCGCAATGTGGCTTACACGCTGGCCTGTCCGCTGTCCAATGTGAACGACACCGAGATTTATATCTACAGTGCCAGCCAGATTCAGTCCATCGGCGACCTTTCCGGGCTGATGGTGGGCTATGCGGATTTCTCCATGGCCACCCGGCTTCAGAGCCTGAAGGTCGGTGATGCGGCAGACAGCTATTCCAACGGCAACCTGACCGAGCTGTACCTGGGCAACAACACCCTGCTGCGGACGCTGGATGTCCGCAATTGTCCGAACCTCAAGCAGGCTGTGGATGTGTCCGGCTGTACGAACATCGAGCATCTGTACTTTGAGGGGACAGCGGTGACCAGTGTCCAGCTGCCCAACGGCGGTATTCTGAAAACCCTGCATCTGCCGGAGACGGTCACCAATCTGACTATCCGAAACCAGAAGGGCATTACGGATTTCGTGATTGGCGGGTATGACAATATCTCCACGCTCCGGCTGGAGAATGTGAGCGAGGTATTCGACCTGTGGGAGATTCTGCACAACATTCCCGCTGGTACCCGTGTCCGTGTCACCGGGCTGGGACGCAGCTTTGAGGATGCAGCGGACATTCTGGCTTTCTATGATCTGCTGGATACCATGCGTGGTCTGGACGAGAACGGCAACAACACGGAGAAAGCCCAGATTAGCGGCACCTTCACCATTGCGGAACTCACCAACGATGAACTGGCCGAGATGCGGGAACGTTATCCGAACATCAGGATTCAGTATGAGCATACCCACAGCAATGTGTATTTCTATGACGATTCCGGGAATACGCTGCTGAAGACCGTCACGGTCTACGATGGCGGGGATGCAGCTTATAGCGGTTCCAATCCCACCAAAGCGTCTACGGCACAGTATAGCTACAGCTTCTCCGGTTGGAGTCTGACAGCTGGTGGCGCTGCGAACGCAAATGCGCTGAAGGCAGTTGTGTCTGACCGGAATGTGTATGCCGCGTTTACCAGCACCGTTCGGAAGTACACGGTTCGCTTCTACAATGGCACAACTTTGGTACAGACAGTATCCGAGGTTCCCTATGGCAGCAACGCCAGCTACACCGGCGACACACCGGCCAAAACGGATGTGGAAAAGCCAGAGGATTATGAATTTACCGGCTGGAATCCGTCTCCCAACGGAATCACCGGAAATACGGACTGCTATGCCCAGTACCGCTTTATTGGCTTCATCTCTGTGGGCATTGTAGAACGGAGTATCAGCGGGGACTACACCAATGATCGCGTGACAACAGTCGGCGCTTATGCTTTCCAGAACTGCAGCGGTTTGACCTCTGTATCTTTCCCCAATGTGACGTCTATCGGCGATTACGCATTCAATGCGGCGCACAAACTGGCCAAAGTAGATCTGCCTAAAGTTACGAGCATCGGTCAGCATGGTTTTTCCGCAGCCAACGCTCTGGAAACGCTGATTCTCCGCAATACGGAAAAGGTGTGCAGTCTGGGATCGGATGCTGTGTCCTATACCAAGATCTCGAGTGACAGTGGTTACATCTATGTTCCCGCCGCTCTTGTTGACAGTTACAAGACGGCTGCGAATTGGCAAAACTACGCGGATCAAATCCGGGCAATTGAGGATTATCCCGAGATTACTGGAGGTGAAAGCTAATGACTGATTTTACAAACACGATCGATGTAGTCGGCGACGAAGCCCTGTCGGACAGCATCATTGAACGCACCATTACGGAGTTCAAGGATGACCACGTTCTCACTGTGGGGCACGGCGCTTTTTACTATTGCACGGCTCTGACAACGGTGGATTTACCGGAGGCAACAAAGCTCGATGGGAGTTCCTTTGCCGAGTGTGCATCACTGGCATCTGTTTCACTTCCCAAAGTCCAGACGATGAGTGGGTACTGTTTCCGAAACTGCACTTCTCTCACGTTTCTTGATTTTCCCGTACTGAGCAGCATTGGGTATAGCGAATTCCATTCCTGTACTGCTTTGGAAGCACTGATTCTTCGGAACACAGAGCAAGTCTGTAAGCAGTCCAGTGGTGCCTTTGCGTTTTCCAAAATTGAAAAGGGCGGAGGGTATATTTATGTTCCCTCGGCGCTGGTGGATGCGTATAAGGTGGCAACAAACTGGAGTACCTACGCAAACCAGATACGAGCCATTGAGGACTATCCGGATATCTGTGGTCAGTAACACAATATCAGAGCCGAGAGCGGTTGCCTATGACGGGTGGCCGCTCTTCTCATATTCAAAATTCAAAGGAGGACAACTACTATGAAAGAATTCTGGAACACCATTCAGCTGGCCTTTGCCGCTGTGGGCGGCTGGCTTGGCTACTTCCTGGGCGGCTGTGATGGCCTGCTCTACGCCCTGATCGCCTTCGTGGCCATCGACTACATCACCGGAGTCATGTGTGCTATCTCCGATAAGACCCTGTCCAGCGAGGTGGGCTTCAAGGGCATCTGCCGCAAGGTGCTGATTTTCCTGCTGGTGGGCATCGGCAATATCATCGATGTCCAGGTGCTGGGTTCGCCCGGTGTCCTGCGCACGGCGGTGATCTTCTTCTACCTTTCCAATGAGGGCGTGTCTCTTCTGGAGAATGCCGCCCACCTGGGTCTGCCTGTGCCAGATGCCATCAAGACGGTTCTGGAGCAGCTCCATGACCGCGCCGACGGGAAGGGGGATCAGTAATGGCTTATACCAACAGCCCTCTGGTGGCGTACACCAAACTCAGCCCTAACCACTCTGGTCAGCGAACGCACAGCATTGACCGGATCACACCCCACTGTGTTGTGGGACAAGCCACCGCTGAACGCATCTGCGACTGCTTCATCAGCCCTGACCGTCAAGCCAGCTGCAACTACGGCATTGGCACGGACGGCAGGGTTTCTCTCTGTGTGGAGGAGAAGAACCGCTCCTGGTGTTCTTCCAGCAGGGAGAATGACCAGCGGGCTGTGACCATCGAATGCGCCAGCGATACCTCCGCACCTTACGCCATGAACAGCAAGGTCTATGAGTCTCTTATTAAACTCTGCACTGACATCTGCCAGCGCAATGGCAAAAAAAAGCTGCTTTGGTTTGCGGACAAGACCAAGACACTGGACTACGCGCCTAAAGCGGACGAGATGGTGCTGACCGTCCACCGCTGGTTTGCCAACAAATCCTGTCCGGGCGACTGGCTCTACAGCCGTCTCGGCGATTTGGCCGCAAAGGTCACCGCCGCTCTTGGCTCTGCCCCCACGGAAGCCGATCCGGCACCGGAGCCTGCCAAAGCGGAACTTTACCGTGTCCGCAAGACCTGGTCTGATGCCAAATCCCAGAAGGGTGCCTACAAGATTCTGGCCAACGCAAAGAAGTGCGCGGATGCCAATCCGGGCTACTATGTGTTTGACAGCAAGGGCACTCTGGTCTACCCGGAAAACTACAGGGCCCATACTGTTGTCCACGGCGATACCCTTTGGAAGATTGCCGCGCAGTATCTCGGTGATGGTTCCCGGTTTAAGGAGATCGTCAGTCTGAATGGATTGTCCAGCAACGTCATCTACAGCGGTCAAAAACTGAAGATTCCCAACTAACCCACGGCCCACTGAGGAGTTTTCCTTGGTGGGCCTTCTTTTTTGCTGCTTTTTTCGTTCAAAACACTCCTTTTCCTCCAGTGGGTACTGAAAGAAAGCGCCTCTCAGACTGGAGGGATTGCCATGATAGGCGAACCGAAGAAACAAACACCATTGACGGAGACAAACACAGCGGTTGGCAAAAAGATGCTTGCTGCGCACACCGACCTTGCGCCGAAGCCTGTCGACCAAGAGGAAATTATCAGGGATGTGAACTACTATCAAGCGCAGAAGGTTGCGCAGTCTATGTTGGATCGTGGACTGATTTCCTTGGACGAATTCAACAAATTGACCCAGATAAACCGGGATACTTTCTCGCCGTTTTTGGTTGAGATCATGCCAGAAATACGTTGATAATATCCGGTTTCAGAGCTAATATGTGACACTACCGAAGGGAGGTGGAATGCAATGAAAAGGGTTACCAAAATAGACCATACAGCTGATGCCAGTTCAAAGAACCGCAAGCTGCGCGTTGCTGCATACTGCCGTGTTTCGACCGACAGCGATGCCCAGTTGGAAAGTCTCGAAGCCCAACGGGCTCACTATGAAAAATATATTTTGTCACGGGATGATTGGGAGTTCGCAGGCCTCTATTATGACGAGGGCATCACCGGAACAAAAAAGGAGAAACGGCCAGAGCTGATGCGCCTGATGGCGGATTGCGCAGCCCGGAACATCGATTTTGTTATCACGAAATCCATCAGCCGCTTTTCCCGGAATACCGCCGACTGCCTGGAACTGGTCCGAACGCTGCAGGATCTGGGCATTCCCATTTATTTTGAAAAGGAAAATATCAATACCGGAGCAATGGAGAGCGAGTTGTTCCTGGCAATTCTCAGCAGTATGGCTGAGGGCGAATCGTCTTCCATCGCGGAAAACAGCAAATGGTCCGTGGTGCGTCGGTTCCAAAATGGAACCTTCAAACTTTCCACGCCACCCTATGGCTATGAGTGGAACGGTGAGGAAATGGTGGTCAATCCGGAGCAGGCCCAGGTGGTCAAGCGTATCTTTGCCGAGACGCTGTCTGGTAAAGGCTCTGAGGCTATTGCCGCCGGGCTGAATGCGGATGGCATCCCCGCGCAGAAAGGTACCCATTGGAGTTCAACCACCATCCGGGGAATGCTGGAGAACGAGAAATATATCGGTGACGCGATTTTTCAGAAGACGTTTACCGACGGACAGTTCAATCGCCATCGAAACATAGGTCAAAAAGAACAGTATCTGGCTACCGATCACCATGAGGCGATTATCAGCAGAGAGGATTTTGAAGCCGCTGCTGCGCTGGTAGCCCAGAGGGCCGCTGAAAAAGGTGCCGTCAAAGGCTCCCGGAAGTATCAGAATCGATACTGCTTTTCCGGCAAAATCATCTGCGGCGAATGCGGTGGTACTTTCAAGCGCCGGATACACACCAGCACTGGCGGACAATACGCTGCATGGTGTTGCACTACCCACATTGAGGACAAGACCAGATGTTCCATGCGTTTCATCCGGGATGACGATCTGAAGGTTTCGTTCATCACCATGTTGAACAAGCTGATCTTTGGCCACAAATTCATCCTGCGACCGTATTTGAAAGCCCTTCAATCCACATCCGGGGATGAAGGGCTACAGCGCATTCAACATCTGGAGCAAATGCTGGAGCAGAATACGGAGCAACGGGAAACGCTGACCAAGCTCATGGCGCAGGGGTATATTGACCAGATTCTTTTCAATCAGGAAAACAATGCGCTCCTTGCGCAGGCAGATGGCTTCCGGGCTGATATCCAAGCCATCAACAGCAGTATGACCGGAGATACCTCAAAGGTGATGGAGACAGAAAAACTGCTCCATTTTGCAGAACGGGGAAGCATGCTGGCCGAGTTTGACGATTTGCTTTTCACAAAATTCGTTGACAGCGTCCGGGTGGATTCCCGCCAGCAGGTCAGCTTCGTTTTGAAATGCGGACTGACGTTCAAAGAAAGGATTGGTGAATAGATGAGCCATACACCATTCGGCTACCGGATACGAAAAGGAAAGGCTGTGATTGATGAGTCCGTAGCAGAAAAAATCCGGCAGCTTTACAAGAATTACCTCACCGGGATGTCGCTGGAGAATGCCGCGAAAGAGGCCGGGATTGAAACCTACCACGGTACCGTCAAGCGCATGATGGAGAACCGGCATTACCTTGGGGATGATTTCTACCCGGCAATCATTGATGTGGACACGTTCACGGAAGCCATGTTGGAACGGCAGCGCAGGATGAAAGCGCTGGGCAGGACCGATCGCAGCAAGCCCGCCGTCCTGAAAACCGCACTGACCAATTTCCACTTTGGCGAGGTGGCGGCCTACTATGATGATCCGGTCAGTCAGGCCGAATATCTGTACAGTCTGATAGAAAGCGAGGCAAGATAATGGGAAATGTTACAGTGATTCCTGCCAGAAGGCAAGTCGGAAACACAGCCCGGCAGCAGGAAGAAAAGCCGAAGCTCCGAGTCGCAGCGTACTGCCGCGTCAGTACTGACAGCGATGAGCAGGCTACAAGTTACGAAGCTCAGGTAGAACACTACACCGAGTACATTCAGAATCATCCGGATTGGGTGCTGGCTGGCATCTTTGCGGACGATGGCATCTCCGGCACCAATACGAAAAAGCGCACGGAGTTCAACCGCATGATTGACGAATGCATGGCCGGGAACATCGACATGATTATTACCAAGTCCATTAGCCGGTTTGCCCGCAATACACTGGACTGCCTGAAATACATCCGTCAGCTCAAAGAACAGAACATTCCGGTCTATTTTGAAAAGGAATCCATCAACACCATGGACGCCAAGGGAGAAGTCTTGATTACAATCATGGCATCACTGGCCCAGCAGGAAAGTCAATCGCTGAGCCAGAATGTGAAACTGGGTTTGCAGTTCCGCTACCAGAATGGACAGGTGCAGGTCAATCACAATCGGTTTCTCGGCTATACGAAGGACGCGGAAGGCCATCTGGTCATTGATCCCGCCCAGGCCGAAGTGGTCAAACGCATTTACCGGGAGTATCTGGAAGGATACAGCATGGACAAGATCGCTGCCGGGCTGGAACGGGACGGCATTCTGACAGGCGCTGGCAAAACCAAATGGCACACCAGCACCATCAATAAAATCCTCCGCAATGAGAAATACATTGGCGACGCACTCCTGCAGAAAACCTATACCACAGATTTTCTGAACAAGACCAGGGTAAAGAACAACGGCATTGTTCCGCAGTACTACGTGGAGAATGACCATGAGGCCATCATTCCGCGAGACATTTTCATGCGAGTGCAGGAAGAACTGGTTCGGAGAAGCTCTGTAAAGCCCGGCCCGAACGGGAAGAAGCACACATATAGCTGCAATCATTGCTTTTCCCAAATGATAATCTGCGGCGAGTGTAGCGAACAGTTCCGGCGAATCCATTGGAACAATCGCGGCTGCAAATCCATTGTCTGGCGGTGCGTCAGCAGACTGGAGCCGACCGGGCATGAATGCCATGCGCGGACCGTCAATGAGCTGGAGTTGCAGAGGGTTGTAGTTGCCGCCCTGAACGAGCTGCTGGGCGACCGGGAAGGATACCAGTGCCAGCTCCAGCAGAACATCGCAGCGGTTATTCACGCATCAGCCACCGCATCCACGGATGCCATTGATGAGAAGCTACTGGCCCTGCAGCAGGAACTGCTCAAAAAGGCCCACAGCAAGGAAGCCTACGATGAGATTGCCGATGAAATCTTCCGGCTCCGGGAACTGAAACAGCAGACCACCGTTGACACGGTAGCAAGAGACGAGCAGATTAAGCGCCTTACGGAGCTTCAGGATTTTATCCGAAGCCAGCCTGCCGAACTGACGGAATTCGACGATACCCTAGTCCGGCGTTGGTTCAAGCAGATTACGATTTTTGAGGACCATTATACGGTCGAGTTGAAGTCTGGACTCAAAGTGGATATAGATGCGGAATAGTATGAGAACAGCAAAGCCCTCCTGACCACCATGATTGATGGTCGGGAGGGCTACTATTTTATTCAAAAATGATTATTCCCTTTGGCGTAATAATATTCCTCTCATGTTGGTAGAAAAGATTCTTCCCACAACACTTTTTAAATTTGATCCCGCTACCACATGAACACGGTTGATTTCTGCCTACCTTAACAATATCGTTTCTCTCACGCGTTTCCATTACCGTTTCTATAGAAAATTTTTGAAGGGGCGGAAGACTCAGCGTAAGAAACTGGTCGAGCTTTTCAAACTTCTCAGCTTCACTCCTATTATCGTCTGCTAATTCAATTATGCAACGCTTGTCTTCTGGATGACTGACTAAACAGGCAGCCTGAAATTCTTGAATTTCATCAATAATCTCTACCGCAATATCCCCATAATATAGGTTTCCTTTGATATGTGGACATGCTAAGCTCTGCATAGACTTCCCACAAATGCTGCAGTGTGATTTGCTAATTATGTACTCACTACTAACAAATACTTTATATGGATAAAGTGATTCATAGCTTTCTAACAATTCGTATAAGTCAGGGAGCTCTTTGCGGGCATCGATTGCTAAAAACTTTCCAACAAACTTTATCTCATCAAAACAATCTTGCAATATATCCCAAGACGACTTATATTCATGTTCTTCTAATAGTCTAAAATACGTAGAAAGATCACAAAACAGTTGAAAATAGTGTTTGTAAATCAGTTGCGCGTTAGCCAGCTGTTCATTATTACTCCCAATAGCTTTTTGTTTTACAGCATCAAATAGGTCCTTGCATTCATCGAATTCTTTACGTGGATTCTCATAGTTTCCAGACATGATTCGATGTTTTAACGTATCCAATTGAGAGCAAATGACAAACACTTCAGGGATCGCCTGATGTTCATGAAAATAATTAAGCATCGTTTCCTCACAGTTTATTTAGGTCTATCTTTTCAAAACTCTCTTTAAAGGTTTTCGCATCTCCAGAATAATGGATGTATTTTTCTTCGTCGCCTTTCTTTGTCAGGAAAGTCACATCCACTTGAGCAGGTTCATTTTCACGGCCCTTTAATTTTTCCCAAATATAGTTACTTACCATATTGATAGCAAATGGTAGCAATACGCTGGAAGCGACCCATATAACTGGCATCCATATGTCAAACGAATGAAGAGAACGAATTTGAATATCGTCTTTTGCCAATATATCGAAAGTGTGCTCAGAAGAAGTATTTCTGCAGTACTTTAAGAAGTTGATAGTTTCCTGTGCGAAGTAAAATTCATGATTTTCATAAGCGGTAGGAACCGCCAATATATCGATGCTTCCCAATTTTGACTGAACATCACATGGAATGCCCTTGCTTGTATAATAATCAGAAAAATCAATGTTTGTGTTCCTAATAGTAATTTTGTTATCCATTTTTCTCCCTTTCCTATGTCTATCACTAGATCTGAACACTCAATTTTCCAAACAGTCGTGTGTGCTGAACTGCTGTTAAGCTATGACATCTAATCCACTCACTCAATTTTTCTGCCTGTTTTCCGTTTCGGTAGATATGTTCTCTTGCACACTTCCGAACAGGTGAGTTGGTGATTTGGATGTCAGTGAATATACCCCCAAACGCTGGGAATCAGACGTTTTTCACACTTTATTGCTCAACCCTTGACATCAATACAACCGTCTCCACATGGGGTGTGCGGCAGAAGAGGTCGACAGCCACCGCTTTTTTTGCGTGGTATCCCAGCTCGGTAAAGCGTTTTAAATCACGCGCCAGGGTGGCGGGATCGCAGGAGACGTAGACCACCCGTTTTGGGGCCATGGTACATATGGTATCGATCACGTCAGGCGCCAGTCCCTTCCGGGGCGGATCCACAGAGACCACATCAGGCCGAATCCCACGCTGTGCCAATTCTTTTGCGGCGGCGCCTGCGTCAGCACAGAGAAACTCCGTGTTGGAAAACCCGTTGCGCAGCGCATTTTCTCTGGCGTCATCAATGGCCTGAGGAACGATTTCCGCGCCGATGACCTGCTTTGCCTTTTTGGCCATCACCAGACTGATGGTACCGGTTCCGCAATAGAGGTCCACCACGGTTTCTGTTCCGGTCAGGCCGGCAAACTCCAGGGCGTAATTGTATAGCATTTCCGCCTGATCCCGGTTGACCTGGAAGAAGGAGGGGACAGACAGGCGGAAGGTCAGGCCGCACAGCCGGTCCTCCAGAAAATCCCTGCCCCAGAGGACGCGATAGGTTTTGCCCAGAATGACATTGGTTTTACGGGTATTGCTGTTGAGAATGATGCCGACCGCTTTGGGGCAGGCGGCTATCAAAGCACGGGTCAGCTCCCGTTCAAAGGGAAGCTGATTGGCATTGGCCACGACACAGATCAGCGATTCCCGGCGGCGGTTGGTGCGCACAAAGACATGGCGGATCAGACCGGTCCCGCTGCGTTCCTCATAGGCGGGAACGGCGTAGCGGTGCATCCATTTGCGCACGACCCGGCCGGCCTTGTCGGCGATGTCGGATTGGAGCAGGCAGGAGGAGACGTCAATCACTTCATGGCTGCGCTCCCGGTAAAACCCCACTTTGACGCCGGTTTTGTGATCCTGACTGACCGGAAAAGCGGCTTTGTTGCGATAGCGCTGGACCTGCTGTGCACCGCAGATGGTGTCTACGGAGAGTTCCAGCCCGCCGATGCGCTGGAGCGCGTCATTGACCCGCTGGCGCTTGCACTCCAGCTCCTCTTCATAGGTCATATGGCGCATGGCGCAGCCGCCGCAGGTGGGGTAGTAGGGACAATCCGGTACAATCCGAGCGGGAGAGGGGGTTAAAACGTCCAATACCCGGGCCCAGGCGCAGGTTTTTCCCACTTTCATCAGGGAGATGCGGCAGCGTTCTCCGCGCAGGGCGCCGCGGACAAAAACGGCCATCCCGTCCAGCCGGGCGATGCCCTGACCTGTGCTGGAATAGCTGTCGATTGTAACAGTATGGACGCTGTTTTTTTCTAACTTTGGCATAGAAGGGCCTCCTAAATCATGCGCACTTTGCAATATTGTACTCTAAATCGTGATAATAGGCAAAAGTTTTTTCCGTATTCGCCCTATTTGGACGGGGAAGTGCCGCTTTTTTGGCGGAAAAGGCGGGAGTCAGTGCGGGAAAGCGGCTATTTATTGAGAATTTGACAAAGAAAGAGGGAGAAGCGTGGGGAAACTTTTACAATTTGTTCTTTCATTTTCCGGTGGGAGTATGCTATAATTCAATCTGTATCAGTACATCCGAAAACGGATCAAGAAAGGAAACGACTGTTTATGGGAATCATGAGAAAACTTCTCGGAACCAATTCCAAACGGGAAGTGAAGAAGATTACTCCGATTGTGGATAAAATTGAAGCAATGGCGGATGAATATAAAGCGTTAAGCGACGAGGAACTGCGTGGAAAAACGGCCGAATTTAAGACGCGTCTGGCAAATGGGGAATCCTTGGATGATATTTTGCCGGAAGCCTTTGCCACCTGCCGGGAAGCAGCGGACCGTGTGCTGGGACTGCGTCCCTATCGGGTTCAGCTGATCGGCGGTATTATTCTGCACCAGGGCCGGATTGCTGAGATGAAAACCGGCGAAGGTAAAACCCTGGTGGCCACTCTGCCCGCCTATCTGAACGCGCTGAGCGGGGAAGGCGTTCACATTGTCACGGTGAACGACTATCTGGCAAAGCGTGACTCGGAGTGGATGGGTAAGGTCTACCGCTTCCTGGGGCTGGAAGTGGGCCTGATCGTCCACGGCCTCACCAAGGCGGAGCGGAAAGCGGCCGATGCGGCGGACATCACCTACGGCACCAACAACGAGATCGGCTTTGACTATCTGCGAGATAACATGGCGGTTTATGACCGGGACACCGTTCAGCGGGATCTGTCCTTTGCCATCGTGGACGAGGTGGACTCCATCCTCATCGACGAAGCCCGTACGCCGCTGATTATCTCCGGCCGCGGCGAAGAGTCCACCAAGCTGTACCAGATGGCGGACCAGTTTGCCAAAGATCTGGACTGCTATGTGATTGCGGAGACCGACGACAAGGAATTTGACGAGGAAGTCGAGCAGAACTACGACTACATCGTAGAGGAAAAGCGCAAGACCGCCACCCTGACCGCCCGTGGTATTGCCAAAGCGGAGCAGTTCTTCAATCTGGAGAACTTGGCGGACGAGGAGAACACCACCCTGAACCACCACATCAACCAGGCCATCCGGGCCCGCGGCGTGATGAAAAAGGACATTGACTACGTGGTGAAGGATGGCCAGGTGGTCATCGTCGACGAGTTCACAGGTCGTCTGATGTTCGGCCGCCGGTACAACGAGGGCCTGCACCAGGCAATCGAGGCGAAGGAGAGCCTGAAGGTGGCCAACGAGTCCAAGACCCTGGCGACCATCACCTTCCAGAACTTTTTCCGCCTGTATGACAAGCTCTCCGGTATGACCGGTACCGCCATGACCGAAGAGGATGAGTTCAACTCCATCTATGACCTGGACATCGTGGAAATCCCCACCAATCAGCCGGTTATCCGGATCGATCATCCCGATGTGGTCTACAAGACCGATGCCGGCAAGTATCGGGCCATTGTCAGGCAGATTGAGGAGTGCCATCAGGCGGGACAGCCGGTTCTGGTTGGTACCGTCTCCATTGAGAAGTCGGAGAAGCTGTCCCGTATGCTCCGGGAGAAAGGTATTCCCCACAACGTGCTGAACGCCAAGAACCATGAGAAGGAAGCGGAGATCATCGCCCAGGCCGGTAAGCTGGGTGCGGTCACAGTCGCAACCAATATGGCCGGTCGAGGCACCGATATTGTGCTGGGTGGTAACGCCGACTATCTGGCAAAGGCGGACCTGCGCAAGGCAGGTTTCAACGGCGAAGTCATCGCTGAGGCCACTGGCTATGCGGAGAGCAATAACCCTGACGTTCAGGAAGCCCGCCGTCAGTACAATGAAAACAAGGAAAAATACAAGGAAGAGATCGCAGTTGAGGCCCAGAAGGTCAAGGACGCCGGCGGCCTGTTTATCCTGGGCACCGAGCGCCATGAGGCCCGTCGAATCGACAACCAGCTCCGGGGCCGTTCCGGCCGTCAGGGCGACCCGGGTGCCAGCCGCTTCTTCCTGTCGCTGGAGGATGATATTCTGCGTCTGTTCGGCAGTGATCGGATCTCCAAGCTGATGGACACCCTGAAAATCGACGAGGACACTCCCATCGATGCTAAGATGCTATCCAGCGCCATTGAAAACGCCCAGAAGAAAGTGGAATCCCGCAACTTCCAGGCACGTAAGGATGTTCTGGACTATGACGATGTTATGAACACCCAGCGTGAGGTCATCTATAAGGAACGGCGCAAGGTGCTCTCCGGCGAGAATATGCGGGAGTATATTATGAACATGGTGGACGGCGTCATCACCCGTGCCCTGCAGGGCATTGCCGGCGAGCAGAACGCCATCACCAACGCGGAGTTCCAGGAGGCAGTGGCACCCTTCCGCGGTGTGTTCCTCACCTCGGAAGAGCTGGTCTTTACCGACGAGGAGATCGCAAAGAAGTCCGTGGAAGAGCTGACCGCTCTGGTCAAAGAGCGCGCTGTGGATATCTACAACCAGAAGGAAGCGATTCTCGGCGAGCCGCTGATGCGGGAGCTGGAACGGGTTATGCTGCTGCGCGTGGTGGACGAATACTGGATGGACCATATCGACGCCATGGACGACTTGAAGCAGGGTATCCGTCTGCGTGCCTATGGCCAGGAGGATCCGGTTGTGGCCTACAAGCGGGAGAGCTTTGAGATCTTCGAGCTGATGATCGCCGCCATTCAGGAGGAGACGGTCCGTCGGATTTACATTGCACGTGTCCGCCGCAACCAGGTGGAGCGCAAGGCCGTGGCCCGGGTGACCCGGGAGTCTAGAGCGGCGGTAGAGGCGGCCAACGAGACCGGCAAGGTGGATCGTGTGGCAGAGAATGAGACCGAAAAGCCCAAGCGCATGCCCATCGTCAAGCCCAAGAAGGTGGGACGGAACGATCCCTGCCCCTGCGGTTCCGGCCTGAAGTTTAAGAATTGCCACGGCAAGGACGGCGCAACCAGCTACGTGCCGGAAGAGGCGGACGGTCAGAAATGACACATCTGAGGGAACACTGGGAGGAAAACGGATTGCTCTGGCTCTCCGCATCCCAGCTCAACGCCGATGGAGCGGTGCACGGATTTTCCACCCGGCTCGGCGGTGTCAGCCACGGTTACCTTTCCTCGCTGAATTTGGGGACCAGCCGTGGAGATGACATCGCCAATGTGCGGGAGAACTTCCGCCGCTTTGGCGTCGCTGTGGGCTTTGACAGCACCAAAACCGTGTTTTCCAAGCAGGTTCACCGGGACGATATCCGGGTGGTGACGGCGGAGGACTGTGGAAAGGGACTCTATCGGGAGCGGGAGTATGAGGCGGATGGCCTGATTACCGACGTTCCCGGCGTACCGCTGGCCATCTTCTCGGCGGACTGCATTCCCATCCTGCTCCACGATCCGGTGCGCCACGCTGTCGGTGGCTGTCACGCCGGCTGGCGGGGCACGGCGTTGGGGATCGTCCGTAAAACAGTGGAGGAGATGGGGCGCCAGTACGGCTGCCAGCCTCAGGATATCCGGGCGGCCATCGGTCCCGGCATTGGTCGCTGCTGCTTTGAGACCCATGATGACGTGCCGGAGGCTATGTGGCTGGCGTTCGGCAAAAAGGCGGATGAGATGATCGATCCGCTGCCCAATGAAAAGTTTTTGGTGGACCTCAAGGGCCTCAACGCCCTCTGGCTCCAGTGCGCTGGAGTTCCGGCGGAACAAATTGAGGTCTCCGATGCCTGCACCTCCTGCCGTCAGGATCTGTTCTGGAGCCACCGGCATACGGGAGATGCCCGCGGCGTAATGGCGGCGGTAATACAACTAATTTAACATGTGCGGACGTTCGATCGTCCCTATGATCCGTGTTTGCACAGTGATTCAGGGCGGTAGAACGTCCGTATGAGGTTTTTATGAAAATTCGTACCAGTTTAGCATGGATACTTGCCCTCTGTATGACGCTGACTCTGGCTGGTTGCGGGCAGGGAGACGGCAGTCAGAGCGGTGAGGGCAGCGAAGACCCGGCAGTAGTTGATCCTGATTCCGGGAGCGAGGGGGAGAACGATGTCACCCTGGCCTATTACAGCACTGAGGGATTGCACCCTTACACCTGTGACAATGCGGCCAACCAGATTATCACGGACTTAGTTTATGAGCCGCTGTTTGAAATCAATGATGCCTTTGAGGCAGAGCCCTGCCTGGCCCTGAGCTGTACCTCCAAAGTAACTGCCGCATCGGGTCCCGCATCTGAGGACACCGGAGAAGGGGACACCGGCGAGGGTGATCAGTCTGATGGGGATGAGGAGGGTACCTCCAAACCCAAGCGGAGCAAAATCGCCGGTAAAACCGTCTGTACCATTGAACTGCGGCAGGATGTGACCTTTTCCGATGGAACGGATATGACGGCGGCGGATGTGGTCTATTCGCTGGAACAGGCGGCCCAATCCAACAGCATTTACGCCGACCGGCTGGCCGATGTGGAATCGGTTCGTGCCAGCGGCGACAGCACCGTTGTCATCACGTTGAACGCGGCAAATGCATCCTTTGAAACCCTGCTGGATATTCCCATTATCAGCAGCGGCACTGGCAATGACCGTTTTCCGGTGGGAACCGGCCCCTATCAGGTGAAGACAAAAGACGGTAAGGCGCAGAAGCTGACCAAAAACGGAAGTTGGTGGCAGGGAAGCCGTTTGCCGGTACAGGAAGTGGGACTGTATGCGGCGGAGGACAGCGATATGCTGATCTTTGGCTTTGGCAGCGGCGCGGTCAGTATGGTGGCCACGGATTTGACGGGAACCGGGTCGCTGACTTATACTGGTGAGTACGACGTAGTGGATTATCCCACCACCAGTATGATCTACGTGGGCTGCAATACCCGGTCCGGCACCTGTCAGTCCAAGAGCTTCCGACAGGTACTCAATTATGCCTTCGATCGGGAGACCTTGGCCACCAAGATGCTCTCCGGACATGCGGAGCCTGCATCGCTGCCGGTTTCCCCGAGGTCCAAACTCTACGATGAAAAGCTGGCGGAAAAATACGCCTGGTCGGAGGAAAAAACGAAGGAGGCCCTGCAGGATGCCGCCTATTATGGGCGGACGTTGAAGCTGATTGTCAACAGCGAGTCCACCTTTAAGACGGCCTTTGCCGCGGAGCTGGAAAAGGAGCTGGAGGCAGTGGGCATTGACGTGAAGGTAGAGGAACTGGCCTGGAAGGATTTCTCAGAGGCGCTGGAGAACCGGGACTTTGACCTCTATCTGGGCGAAGTCAAGCTGACGGCCAACTTTGACCTGACAGGGCTGATCAGTGAAGAGGGAAATCTGAACTACGGTGGCTATAGCAGCGAAGAGTTGGAAGAGCTTCTAACGAAATTCCTGACAGCCGCTCCGGAGAAGCGGTCGGGGGCGGCCAGCAAATTCTATAAGGCAGTGGCGGAGGATGCGCCTATCATTCCGCTGTGCTTTAAAAACAACTCGGTGCTGACCCACTGGGGGTCCGAGGTTGAGATCACACCGACGCAGCAAAATTTGTTCTATCATTTTTCGGACTGGGATTTCACGCCCGATGCGTAATACTGCGGACTGAATTGTGCCGCGATGGATTGGTTTACCACCAGGAAAGAGAGAGAAGGAGGAACGAGTAACATGGGACATGTTTACCGTTGTTATGCGGAAAAACGGACCGGCTTTGATGTGGAAGCCGGCAAGGTATTAAAGGAACTGAAAGAACAGCTGGGAATTGAGGCGCTGGAGGGACTGCGCATCATCTGTCGTTACGACGTGGATCAGGTGGAGGAAGCGGTCTATGAGATGGCGAAAACCACAGTGTTTTCCGAGCCGATGGTGGACGATTTTTACGAGGAGCACCTGCCGGAGATCCAGGGCGCACATTCCCTGCTGATCGTAGAGGCGCTGCCCGGCCAGTTTGACCAGCGGGCGGACTCCTGTGCCCAGTGCATCCAGCTGCTGGCCGGCTGTGACCGGCCGCTGGTCCACGCGGCCACAGTGTATGTGCTCATGGGAACCCTGTCTGAGGAGGACCTGAAGAAGATCAGCCGCTATCTGATCAACCCGGTGGAGTGCCGTGAGGCGTCTCCGGACAAGCCGGAGACGCTGGTGCAGTCCTACGAGGTGCCCACCAAAGTGGCGACTTTGGATGGATTTATCGGCAAGAACGAGGCAGAACTGCGCACCATGCTGGAGGAATATGGCTTGGCCATGGACCTGGACGACCTCACATTCCTGCAGCAGTACTTCCGGGACGAGGAAAAGCGGGACCCCACAATTACCGAGCTGCGTGTGGTGGACACCTACTGGTCTGACCACTGCCGTCACACCACCTTTGGCACCCACATTGAGCAGGTTGACCTGAAGGATCCCGCGGTGCAGGCCGCCTATGACCAGTACCTGGCTGAACGGGTGGAGGTGTACGGGCCGGAAGTGGCAG
>OLNN01000872.1_pt1 | contig 28714 bp, 31 predicted proteins | sample 1672141 | NCBI WGS metagenome assembly OLNN01 (sample SAMEA3136652, study PRJEB25190) | human gut metagenome | biome: human gut; feature: human-associated habitat; material: faeces | place: Austria | collected 2013
TCCAGTGCAAATGTATCTCCCTGCTCATTCACTGTGCTGAGTTCTACCGTTGCATTCTCCCACTGCTCTTTTGTCAGCGGCTTGCCATTCTTCTTCGCTGTAATCTTCAGTGGTTCCGCATTATCTATCTCTTTTAATGCCACAGACTTCGGCGCCTGTACCTCCATATCAAGTGTACATACCTTATAAGTCTTTTCTGCATGATCCATATAATCATTCAGATACACAACATCCGCCGACAGCTGAAGTTCATCTCCATCAGCCAGCGGACGACCTCGTCGAGCGAGCGCTGGTCGGAAACGTCGAACTGCTCGGTGTCGGTCGGGCGCTCCTCCTCGGCGTAGCCGCCGACCGAGGTGCGGGAGCCGCCGCTGATCTGGGAGACGCCCAGCCGGATGACCTGTTCCCGGACCTTCTGGCTCTCGCGGGTGGAGATAATCATGCCGGTGTAGGGGACAGCGATGCGGATGCAGGCGATGATTTTCTCGAACATCTCGTCGGACAGCCCGTTGTCAAATACGTCGGGGTCGATGTCGTCCGCCCGCTTGACCCGGGGTACGCTGATGGTGTGGGGACCGACGCCGTGGGCCGCTTCCAGATGCTCGGCGTGCATGAGAAGGCCCGCGAATTCGTACTGATAGCCCTCCAGGCCGAACAGGACGCCCAGTCCCACGTCATCGATCCCGCCGGCCATAGCGCGGTCCATGGCCTCGGTGTGGTAGTCGTAGTCGTGCTTGGGACCGGTGGGATGCAGTTCCAGATAGCTCTGCTTGTGATAGGTCTCCTGGAAGAGAATGTAGGTGCCGATACCGGCGCCCTTCAGCTTGCGGTAGTTTTCCACAGTGGTGGCCGCGATGTTCACGTTGACCCGGCGGATATCGCCGTTTTTATTGTGGATGGAGTAGATGGTCCGGATGCAGTCGAGGATGTATTCGATGGGATTGTTGACCGGATCCTCGCCGGCCTCGATGGCCAGACGCTTGTGGCCCATGTCCTGCAGGGCGATGACCTCTGCCCGGACCTCTTCCTGGGTCAGCTTTTTGCGGGTGATGTGGGTGTTCTTGCGGTGGTAGGGACAGTAGACGCAGCCGTTCACGCAGTAGTTGGAGAGGTAGAGGGGCGCGAACATGACGATGCGGTTACCGTAGAAGGCCAGCTTGATCTCCTCAGCCAGGCGGTACATCTCCTCCACCTTTTCCGGGATGTCACAGGCCAGCAGCACCGAGGCCTCCCGGTGGGTCAGACCGGCACAGTGGGTGCCGTTGGCGGTCTTTTGGGGACGCGCCTTCTCCAGGAGGGAGTCGATCAGCGCCACGTTATGCTTGTTTTCCTCTGCGTACTTGATGGTCTCGAGAATTTCCTCGTGGTTGATGAATTCCTCTGCGTGCAGGGATTTGGGATTGTAGATTGCCATGTTGCTCAAGTCCTTTCTTGTGGGTCGGAGCAGTTCCTCCCCGTCAGATTGTGTGATCGCCGGTAAAACCGGGCGCGTCGCCCCGAGAGACGACAAGTTCATAACCGATTGACTGCATCCGCCGGTTCAGGCAGCTCCGACACTGGGCGGACTCATCTCCGGTACAGATTTTGTTATCGTAGAGCTCGTATTTTTTGCGCTCAGAGGTGGGGGAGAGGTTGGGCATGACCACGTTGGCTCCGGCCTGAATGCCCATCTCCCGCCCCAAGGGGTGGATGGTGCCCAGAGCCGTAGTGGCCGGCAGGAGGATTTCCGGCTGCATCAGCCGGATCAGAGACAGCAAAAAGGTGGTCTCCTCCACAGTGCCCGAGGGAAAGTCCGCGAAGGGCGTGGCGTGATGGGGCACGAAGGGCCCAATTCCGCACATCTCCGGACGGAAGGTCTCGATGAATTTCAGGTCCTCCGCCAGGTGCTCCGGGGTCTGATAGGGCGAACCCACCATGAAGCCGCAGCCGACCTGGTAGCCGATCTCACGCAGGTCCCGGAGACAGCGCATCCGGTTTTTCAGAGTCAGCTCCTTCGGATGGAGCTTTCCATAATGGGTGGCATTCGCCGTCTCGTGGCGCAGCAGATACCGGTCCGCACCGGCGGCAAACAACGCTTCATAGCTCTCCCGGGAGCGCTCTCCCATGGAGAGGGTGACAGCGCACTGCGGATGCCGCGCCTTGATCTCCCGCAGCAGCGCGCACAGCACCTCATCGGAAAAGTAAGGGTCCTCACCGCCCTGGAGCACAAAGGTGCGGAAGCCGAGGGCGTCCCCCTCGTCGCAACAGGCGAGAATCTGCTCACAGGTCAGCCGGTACCGCTCACAGTCGTGGTTACTGCGCCGGATGCCGCAGTAAAGACAGTCGTTCTTGCAGTAGTTGCTGATTTCGATCAGGCCGCGGATATAGACGTCAGTGCCAAAGATGGTTCGGCGGGCTTGATCGGCCAGCGTGGCGGCGTACGCGGCGGTATCGGCATCGCGCTGGCGAATCAGCGCCGCATATTCCTCCGTGGAGAGGGTGTGGGTGGCGGCCAGCCGGTCGATCAGCTCCGTTAACTGCCTCTTCATCCGTTCTGTTCCGCCTCGTTTCCAAACACCTGAGAGTAGGCGATTTTTACGCTGATCCCATCCAGGTTTCCGATTTTGCCCGCCAGCGCAGAGATGATATCCTGAGGCGCGTCGATGGCGATGGACATGATGCTGATGCCTCTCGCCCGGTAGGGAATCCCCATGCGGCCGATGACATACTCGTTGACACTGTGCAGGATTGCATTCAGTTCCTCTACGGAATTCTGTTCTTCGATGATGATTGCCAGAACGGCAACTCTTGTCTTCATGGGCTTACCTCCGAAAAATGAAACCGCCTCACCAAAGCAAGTGAGGCGGTTTTTAAAGCTGAACGGTGTTTGGCAGAAAAGCAAATTCGGATAGGCGGGGCATCTGTGATTCCCGCGAACTGGAAAAAGGAGGGTAGTTATGCCAAACAACGAATTGCTTTATAAAACAGGTTTACACTACTGGTATCCACCACACATGCAAACAATTATCAAACGTGGATAGATTACTGCTTAAAGGCGGTTGCTGCCGCGTCGACAGAGTCCTTGATGCTCTTCACTGTAGACTCCTTGCTGTGGGCATCCACCAGAGCCCGGTTCTTGGGGCTGTGAGTCAGGCAGCCGGCGCCATTGATGCAGCCGCCGACGCAGGTCATACCTTCGATGAAGTTGGCCTGAGATTTGCCCTTCGTGGCCTTGAACAGCTCGATCCGGCACTCCTCGATGCCGTTGCAGCTGACCGGCTTGACGTCAAACTCGATGCCCTGTTCCTTCAGGGCCTCAGCAGCAGCCTCGGACAGGCCGCCGCAGTGGGCGAAGATACGGCCATAGTAGGAGGCGTTGTTCAGATCGGTTTCCTCCAGAGTGGTCGGATCGATGTCCCGGCTGTCAAACAGAGCCTGCAGCTCTTCGAAGGTCAGGACGCAGTCCACGTACTTGCTGACCTCGGGCAGCTGGAACTCGCTCTTTTTAGCGGTGCAGGGGCCGATGAAGATGGTCTTGACAGACTCACTGTTTGCCTTGTTCTCCTTGATATCCTGGGCAGTTGCAGCCATGGGGGAGAAGTTGTGGGAGATATTTTCCACAAGGCTCGGGAACTGGTTCTGGATGTACTTGACGAAGGCGGGACAGCAGGAACTGGTCAGGAAGCCCTTTTCCGCCAGCTCTGCGGCCTCGGAATAGGCGACCAGGTCGGCACCCAGAGCGGCCTCAACCACATCGTAGAAGCCGAGCTTCTTGATTGCGGTGATGATCTGGCCGGGCTTGGCGTAGGTAAACTGGCTGGCGATGGCGGGAGCCACAATGGCGTAGACCTTTTCCTCGCCCTGCAGGAGCTTGATAGCATCCAGGATGAAGGAGCGGTCGGAAACCGCGCCGAAGGGGCAGCGATACACACAGGCGCCGCAGGCGATGCACTTGCTGTAGTCGATCCGGACGGACATGTCCTCGTTCATGGAGATTGCATCGGTTTTACAGGCCTGCTGACAGGGCCGCTTCTGGTTGATGATGGCGGTGAAGGGACATGCCGCAGAGCACTTACCGCAGTTGATGCACTTGCTCTTGTCGATATGCGCCCGGTGATGCTCATCCAGGGTGATTGCGTCACGGGGACATACGGCGTGGCAGTGGTGGGCGAGACAGCCTCTGCAGAACTCAGTGACGGTGTATCCGCCGGTGGGGCACTTGTTGCAGGCCACGTCCAGAGCCTGAATCACGTTCGGGTTGGTGCCGTCGCCGCCGATGGCCAGCTTGACACGCTCCGAAAGAATGGCCAGCTCTTTGAAAGCGTCGAATTCCGAAACGGGCTCGTCAATGGGGACAATCTCCTTTGGAATGTCCATAAGATGTGCGAGCAGATCACCCTCCCAGGCGTGACGGGCTACCTCGCGAAGCACCTGATACTTGAGGTGCTGAACGGTGGTGTCAAACTTGTACTTAATCATAATGACAGATACCTTCCTTTCTACCGTAAAGTCAGCCTTGAAGTCCAAAGGCGAAATACAATTTATTTTTTCACGCACTCCTGTTTGTCCATAATTTTATGTTCGATTTCAGTCACCTGATGCATGAAATGCTGGATGAAATCCGTGTAGCGACGATCCCGGCGCATAATCATCAGATCTTCGAACAGGCCGATTTCGCTTTCCGCCAGCTTTACCTGAGCCAGCCCGTATGCGTGAAGAATGTCCGGCGTAAGTGGGGAGATCAGCATAAAGGTGCCGGGGATATCCCGTAGAAAATCAAACTGACTGCCCCGCTCAAAGATGGAGATGGAGTTGTTGTACAACTTGGTGCGGTACAACCGGTCGGTCTCCGCGTCGGAGAAGGAGAGACAGCGGTTGTCTCCGTGGATGAGCGCGGTGTAGTCTGACAGCTCGGATAAATGAACGTACTCGTGGCCGGCAAGGGGGTGATCCTTCCGCATGACGACTACAGGGCGGAAGATCAGCACCTCCTGGAATTTGAGGCACTTTTCCGTGAGCAGCTTTTTGTAGGTGGTTTCAAACTCAATGGGAAACCGGATGATGCCCGCGTCGTATCCCAGGGAGGATACGCAGTTGATGGCGTTTTCGTTGTTGGTTTCCTCGTAGGTGATTTGGGAGGGCGGTGTTCCGGGATAGGTGTTCAGCGCGTTGGAAAACGCCTTGGAGAGATAGCTCCCGCGGGGCAGGGCGATGCGAAAGACCGTGGTGGGATCCCCGCCGTTTTTAAAAGAGGTCACAAACTGCTCAGAGGTCTGTACCAGCTTTTCCGCCTGCTCCAGAAACAGCGAGCCGTCTTTGGTGGCCTGCATACCGGAGGAGGTGCGGGAGAACAGGGTGAGATGGAACTCACTCTCCAGATTTTTGATGAGCCGGCTGATGTTGGGCTGGTTCATGTAGAGACGTTCCGCGGCCTTGTTGATGGAGCCGCACTTCCACACCTCAACCGCACATTTCAGTTGCTGAAAGGTCACGCTTGAATCCCTCTTCCTCAATGTGTTCTAAGGGCTGATGTCCGGCTTCTCTGTCGGGCCTGACTGCATCTGGCACAGGACTGGCTCCGGCCGGTCTGCCGCATGAAGGGGATCGTCTTTCCAGCCGATGGTGTCCGTGACAGTTTGGTAGCGCAGTCCGGGTCAGAGGAGGTGTCATCCGCACCTGTTTCGTGTTTGACTGGTACGCACTTTTCCCGGGATCCCTGCATCGTAATGAAGGAAACAATGCTTATTGAGAGCTGGATTTTCGGTTGATGGCAGGAACCTGGGAATGGGCAAAACTATCAATAAAGTGAAGAAAATGATGTTGTTATTGCCGACGTATAAAGTATATTATTGATATTTTGTGCTGTCAACCCCGGCAACGAATGTTTTGTGTACAAAAATAAAAATGCATTTTTGTGTAGTTTGGTGATGCAAAAATTTCGTGCGGGAGCTTTGTGCAATTTGACAGTTTGTGGCGGTAGGAGGGGTGCGCACAACCGGTAAAAAGCGCAGACGATGGGAGGGAAACCGCTGTCTGTGTCCCATTTGGAACAGGGGATTTGGTGGACAGCGGGCAGAGATACTGCGACTGTTAAAACGGCGCTATGGCTTTCAGGTCCATAGCGCCGTTCGTCTGTGCGTGGTTCTGTTATGACGTTGTTTTTTGCCCGACACAGGCCAGCTTCCTCACCTGTACAGCACCGGTGGGACAGCCTGCGGCACAGTCGCCACAGCCGACACACTTGTCGTAGTGAATGGTGGCCAGATTGTTTCTAACCGTGATGGCACCCTCAGGGCACTCGCGTTCGCACTTGCGGCAGGCAATGCAGGCGTTGGAGCAGGCCTTTCTCGCGCCGATACCGGGCTCCTTGTTGTTGCAGAGGACGGCGACCTGACTGGCGGCCTCCACCACTTTGATCACCTGGTTGGGACAGGTCTTTGCGCACAGGCCGCAGCCAATGCAGCTGATGGGATCGATGGAGGCAACGCCGTTCTGGATGCTGATAGCCCCTTTGGGACAGACTTCCGCGCAGTCACCGCGGCCGAAACAGCCGTAGATACAGGCGCCCTCGCCGCCGAACATCATTTTCGCGCCCTGACAGCTGTCCAGGCCCTGATAGTGATATTTTGTGCTGGTGTGCTCGCAGTCGCCGCGGCAGCAGACGACGGCCACCTGTTTTACGGTTTCCTCTGCCTCGACGCCCAGGACGTTGGCCACCGCCGCAGCCGTAGCTTCCGCGCCGGGCACGCAGAGGTTGGTCTTTGCGCCATCCTCTACGACCGCCTTGGCGTAGCCGTCACAGCCCGTGTAGCCGCAGGCACCGCAGTTTGCGCCGGGCAGACAGTCTCTGACCTGGGTTACGCGCTCATCCACCTTGACCTCCATGACGCTGGAGGCCACAGACAGCATGATGGCGCACAGGAGGCCGATTACGGTTACTGCTACGATAGGAATGATAATTGTCATTTGAACTACCTCCCCTCAAGCTCAACCGAAAAGATTGTCGATGACCCCGGAAAAGCCGAGGAAGGACAGGGACACAATCGCGGCGGATACAAGGGTGATCGGCAGGCCCTGGAAGGACTCAGGCGGCTCCGCCTCCTCCACTTTGGAGCGGACACCGGAGAAGATGACCATGGCCAGGAAGAAACCCAGACCACAGCCCAGAGAACTGACCATGGATTCGGCAAAGCCGAAGCCGTCGGAGATGTTGTTCATGGTGATGCCGAGCACCGCGCAGTTGGTGGTGATCAGCGGCAGATAGACGCCCAGGGATGCGTGGAGGGCGGGCAGGTACTTTTTCAGGATGATTTCCACCAGCTGTACCAGGGCCGCGATGACCAGAATAAACACCACGGTTTCCATATAGGCGAAGTTGATCGCGCCGTTTAACAGCAGATGGTAGATGGGCCAGGTCACCGCCGTGGCCATCAGCATGACAAAGATCACCGCGACACTCATGCCCGCCGCCTGATCCAGCTTTTTGGACACGCCCAGGAAGGGACAGATGCCCAAAAACTTCACCAGAACGTAGTTGTTGGTGATGGCGGCTGTCAACAGGATTACGATCATAGCTTTCATTTTGCAGCCTCCTTCTCACAGGCCTTGCCGCAGGCGCCCGCTGCCGGACAGCTGCTGCAACCGAATTCCTTTTTCTTGATCGCTTTGCCCTTGGAGATCTTGTTCACCAGCGCGATCAGGCAGCCAAAGACGAAGAAGCCGCCGGGCGCCATGGTCATGATGCCGATGGGATTGTCGTGGAGCCAGGGGATGGGAATCCCGCACCAGGTACCGCTGCCCAGGATCTCCCGGATGGTAGCCATGGCGCAGATGGCCAGGGTAAAGCCCAGCCCCATGCCCAGCGCGTCAATAGCGGAGTCGATTACCTTGTTTTTGTTGGCGTACATTTCCGCGCGGCCGAGAATGATGCAGTTGACGACGATGAGGGAGAGGTACACGCCCAGGGACTCGTACAGGCTGAAGGCGTAGGCCTCCAGGACCATTTCCACAACGCTGACGAAGCCGGCGATCAGGACGATATAGCACGGAATTCTCACTCTGTCGGGAATGACCTTGCGCAGCGCGGAGATCGCCATATTCGAGCAGATCAGCACCGCGGTTGCGGCCAGACCCATGCCCACCGCCGCTACCACGGAGGTGGAGATGGCCAGTGTGGGGCAGGTGCCCAGCACCAGCACGAGAACAGGGTTTTCTTTGATGAGACCCTTGAGGAAATTCTGTAATTTACTCATTACTCTGCCTCCTTTACAAGCTCATAGGCGGCAAAGGCTTTTTCCACACAGCCCTTGTATGCGGTGGAGGTGATGGTGGCTCCGGAGATGGAGTCGACGCCGTCCAGGGAGCTGTTCTGGCCGATATACTGGTCAGTGTATTCCGGATTCGCTGTTTTTCCGCCCAGTGTCTTGGTCTCGCTGGACACGTCGAGGGTGGAGCACTTGAGGATGTTGCCGTCTGTGCCGATGGCGCACATAACGGAGATGGTGCCGTCAAAGCCCTTTCCCTCCACGGTGAATACGTAGCCCACCGTTTCGCTGGCGCTGTCCAGGCCCTGATAGCCGCTGACCACGCCTTCCGGGAAATCGGACTGCTCCAGCGGCTCAAAGCTGGCCGCCTCGGGCATCACTGACTGTCTGGCCTGATTTTCCCGCTCTGCGGCGGCGTTTTCAATGACCGGCGCGGTGAAGCTGTTGACAATGGCCAGGGCGCCGGAGATGACGAGACAAATGACAGCGAGCACCACAATGCTCTTGATCACATCTGCTTTTTTACTCATACCTTCGCACCTCCCAACGGCTTATTGTAGGTCCACGCAGAGATGTAGGGATTCAGAATGTTCATCAGCAGGATGGCAAAGGAAACACCTTCCGGATAGCTGCCCCACACACGGATCAAAACGGTAATCAGGCCGCAGCCGAAGCCGAAGAGGAGCTTGCCGCGGGGCGTGGAGGGAGAGGTGACGTAGTCGGTTGCCATGAAGATGGCGCCCAGGAGGAGTCCGCCGGAGAGCACCTGATACACGGGATTTTCTCCGAGAATAGCGGTCAGCAGGAACACCGTCGCGACAAAGGCCACAGGAATGTGCCAGGTGATGACCTTTCTGGCGATCAGGTAGATGCCGCCGAGGATCAGGGCAATGGCGCAGGTTTCACCGATACAGCCGCCGTGCCAGCCGACCAGCATATAGCCCAGAGAGGGCAGCTTGGCCAGGTCGCCGGAGGCGAGAATGGCCAGCGGCGTGGCGGAGGAGACGGCGTCCGGGTAGACCCAGTTGGTCATGCTGCCCGAGAAGGCCACGAAGAGCACGATTCTGCCCACCACGGCGGGATTGGCGAAGTTCTTTCCGATGCCGCCGAAGAGCTGCTTGACCATGATGATGGCCACCAGGCAGCCGAAAACCGCCTGCCACAGGGGAATGGTGACCGGGAGGTTAAAGGCGAGAATCATGCCGGTGACCGCGGCGGAGAGGTCCTGGATGGTGACCGGCTTCTTCATCAGTTTTTCGTAGAGCCACTCGATCAGCACGCAAGCTGCCACGCAGACGGCGGTGACCAGCAGCGCTCTCATGCCAAAGATGATACAGGACGCGATCAGGGCGGGACACAGGGCGATCAGGACATCCCGCATGATGGTCTGTGTCGTCCAGGAGGACCTGATGTGGGGAGAGATACTTACGGTAAGTTCCTTCATTTTACTGCGGCCTCCTCTCTTTCTGAAACGTTCTGGCTGTCATGTTCCTGCTGCTTCTTCCAGTCCGCCAGCATGATCTTTGCCAGCTTGTTGGTCTGGACCAGCGGCCGCTTGGCCGGACAGATGTAGGAACAGCAGCCGCACTCCATGCACAGATTTACCTTCAACCGGTTCAGTCGTTCCGGATTCTTCATCCGGTAGGCGGTTTCGATCTCGGTGGGCATCAGCTGCATGGGACAGTGGTTGACACAGTTTCCGCACTTGATGCAGGCCGTGGTCTCGGGGAATTTGGCATCTGCGGCGGTAAAGGCCAGGGTGGCGTTGGAGGTCTTCAGGACGGGCAGATCCAGGTCCATCACGGAGATGCCCATCATGGGACCGCCCCAGGTCACTTTACAGGGCTCCTCTTTGAAGCCGCCGCAGTGCTCAAACAGCGCCCGGAGGGGTGTGCCGATGGGGGCGATCACATTTCCCGGGTTTTTCACAGCGGAGCCGTCCACGGTGACGCACTTCTCCACCAACGGCATACCTGTTTCGATATACCGGGCGATGGTGGACAGGGTGGTGCAGTTGATGATAATGGCGCCCGCGTCGATGGGCAGTTTGCCTTCGGGAATGATCCGGCCGGTGGTGTGATACACCAGCATGCGCTCACCGCCCTGCGGGTACAGGTGGGGCAGCGCTGCCACCTCCACGCCATCGGTGGTTTTGCACAGCTTCTCGAAGATCTTGATGCACTCGGGCTTGTTGTTTTCAATGGCCACAACAATGCGCTGGGTCTTTAAGTACTTCTTTAGCATGAGGATGCCGTCCCATACCAGATCCGAATGGTCCAGCATGGTGCGGGTATCGCTGGTAATGTACGGCTCACACTCGGCGCCGTTGACGACGATTTCCTCCACCTGCGACAGGTCCTTCACCGTCAGCTTGACGGCGGTGGGGAAGCCCGCACCACCCAGGCCCACCACGCCGCTGTCGCTGACCGCAGTCAGGAAGCTCTCGTAGTCGTGGACGTCCGGAGGGGTCAGTCCTTCATAGGGCGCGCAGAGCCCGTCCGACTCGATGGTGATGGCCTTGACATACTCGCCGTTTACCTTCAGGTAATCGCTGATTTCGGCCACCTCACCGGAGATGCTGGCGTGTACGGGAGAGGATATAAAACCTCCCGCCTCGGCGATCAGCTGGCCGACCTTTACCTTGTCGCCAACCGCTACCACCGGCACCGCAGGAATACCGACCCGGGTCACCATGGGGATGGTCACCCGCGGTGGCGTGGCGATCCGTTCCGGTGCCTTTCCCGCAGTAGACTTGCGTTGCGGCAGCCTTACTCCGCTCAATTTTTTCATGTTGTTTGTCCCCCCAATTTTATTTTGTATATTTTTGAAGGTTCTTTGATAGCCTTTGATAGGTAAACTGGGCGCAAAATCCGGTGAATGCCCCCGTTATAATGCCGGAAATGACAAGCACCGGCAGGTAGTAGGCGATGGCCGGGGTCTCAGTGACAGCTACCGCCACCGCCAGCTGCCCCAGATTGTGGGTAACGGCGGCGAATACGCTGACCACCCACATTTTACCGGGCGGGAAGAGCCGGCGCAGGACAGCGCTGACGCAAAAGGCCAGAAGTCCGCCGGTCATACTGTACAGAAACGCCATCATCTGCCCCGTGGCAAAGCAGCCCAGCGTCACCCGGACCAGAACAATGCAGAGCGTGGCGCCCGGGCCCAGCAGGTACATCGCGAAGACAGTCACTACGTTGGCCAGCCCCAGCTTGATGCCCGGGATGGACGGGAAGAACGGGATCTGCGCCTCAGCCACAAAGATGCCAAGGGCCACCGCCGTCATCAGGGCGGTCACAGTCAGCTTTCTCGTCTTCATTGGGCCACCCCCGCTACGGCGTCTACATCCGCCGGGTCACTGCTGCGGTACTGGATTACAAGCCGGTTGGGCAGGCAGACGATGGGACCTGCCCGGGCGCTTAGGTAGCCGTGATTCACGCACACGCCGTCGGGACAGCTGGCAGAAGTGACACAGAGGTCGCCGGGAATCACGTGGACGGTATTGCTTCTCCCGTCCCCCTCGATCTTGAGATCGTAGGGTTCGCTGACTTTATCCAGCTCAATGGTGTATAGCAGTTTTCCGTCCTGGTAGATCTCGGCCACATCGCTCTTTTTGCCGGAGAGGAGGAGCAGGGCTCCGGCGCACAGGATACAGACGCCGGCGAAAATGGCGATCCAGGTCTTTGTTTTCAAGGGCGAATCACCTCGCTCGCATAGTCCGCATCTGGGGTGAAAGCGGTCTCCAATCCTTCGCTGTATAGGGCCCGTCCATCGGCTGTGATCAGGACCATTTCAAAGTCAAGACCGGCGTTTTTCCAAAATGCCACTGCGTCCTCCTCGCCCATGACAAACAGGGCGGTGGACAGAGCGTCCGCCAGGGTATCGTCCTCACTGACGATGGTGACGGAGAGCAGGCCGCTGTCGGCGGGGTACCCGGTTTTCGGGTTGAGGATGTGGTGGTAAACCGTTCCGTCCTCCTCAAAGAAGCGCTGGTAGCCGCCGCTGGTCACCACTGCGGTGTCCCGGACTTTTAAGGTACCCGCATAGCGGTTGGTGTCCTTGGGATTGGCGATGGCTACCGTCCAGTCCGAGCCGTCCGGCTTGGTGCCAATGACGTGAATGTTGCCGCCCAGGGAGAGGTTGGCGGAGGTTACGCCCGCCTCCTGTAGTACCTCTGCCGCCCGGGCAGAAGTGTACCCTTTGGCGATCGCGCCCAGGTCCAGCTTGGTACCGGCGTCCAGGGTGACGGAGTCGCGCTCCATGTAACAGTGCTCTATCCCCACATGCTGGAGCGCTGCTGCCAGTTCAGTTTTTCCGGGTACCTGCTGGCTGTCCGAGTAAAATCCCCACAGCTCGGACACCGGGTAAAGGGTGATGTCAAAGGCACCGTCCGTTTTCCGGCTCAGCTCTAGGGAACGCTCCAGAAGCTGCCGGGTCTCCGATGAGGCCACTGCGCTGCCGGTGCGGTTGAGGCGGGCGATGTCGCTGTCAGAGACGGAGATGGAGAACAGGTGATCCAGCCGTTCGATCTCCGCCTCGGCGTCGGCAAGAGCCTCTTCCGCGCAGTCTCCGGAGGCGGAGAGATGCATCACCGTATCCATGGCGAAGAAATCGCAGGACGCCTCGTCAGAGGCGCAGCCGGAGAGCAGCAGACCGAGAAAGAGAAATGGGACTGCAAGCAGGAGCAAAACGTGCCGGATATTGACGCTGCGACCTGCGTCTTGTGGATAGTTCACAATTTTAAAGTCAAGTAAATTGTGCATGTTTACGACCTCCGGATGCAGCCACAGGATTTCGTACGCGTTAAATTATAATTGCAAGAAATTTGGTTGTGAAATGCTAGATTGGTATCGGGATATTTCATTTTGATATGGCAATTTTTTTGCTTCTTCGGGAATTGTTGCGGATTTACCTGTTTTGTCGATACCGTCCGAATTGTATTTGACAATATCGACAAAGGACCATATTTTGCCGTGATTTTTTTGTGATATATCCTTCTGAAAAAATGCATGAAAGCGGAGGGACTCCTTTCATTTATCCGATCCTCCGTCATACCGCCATCCTTTTGACGGAAATGGCCTGGCTTGTCCCGTTTTTTCGTCGTCCTGTCCGCCGCATACCGAAATCAACCAACCACATGGTCAGGGCCTGCTTGCCGCAGGCACAGCAGCGCTTAAAAGGCCTGTCGAGGTTGTACGCCACCCGCGGCAGGTATCCCGCGTCCTCCAGCAGGGTGAACAGCGGGAAAAAGATAGCCATAGGGGGCAGCATCACCGAGACCACCCAGGCCAGCACCCGGTACATGCCCAGGACCAGAAGCCCGTGGAGCCACTCCGGCGCGTGGAGCGTATGGAACAGGTCGGTCAGGCGGTCCTGGACCCAGAACAGCCCGTCGGAGAGCAGTGCAGAGGGGTAGTTGGCCCCGGTGATGGTGATCCAGAACACCACCGCCAGCAGCAGGATCATAATTGGATAGCCGGTCCGCTTGCTGGTGAGAATCCGGTCGATCCGGCGGTCAGAGGCGTTGTAGGTGGCTTTCTCGTATGTAACCACCCCCTCACAGACCTGCTCGGCGGCGGTGACGAGGGTGGAGACGATTTCGTCCTGGAAGGACTCCCGGGAGATTCCGGCCACTTCCAGCTGCTCCCAGGCCCCGGCTAGGGCGTCGGTGAGGGCGGGGTTCTGGAAAAACGTGTCCCCAAAATAAGTGTGAATTTCCCGAAGCAGGGAGTCGTCCTGATCCAGCAGCTTCAGGCTCAGCCAGCGGCTGTTGATCCGGCCGCTGGTCTTTTCCTCCACCAGAGGCTGGACCAGGGCGATGGCGGATTCGATGGCCCCGGGATAGCGCACCGTCAGCGGAGCCGTGGAGCGGGTACCGTCGATGACCTGGTCCAGGGTGTCCAGCAGGGCGGCAAGGCTCTTCTTTTTGCGGGCCACGGTGCCGATCACCGGGACGCCCAGCCGCCGGGAGAGGGCAGGCAGATCGATGCGGATCCGCTTTCGCTTTGCCTCGTCCATCAGGTTTACGCACACCAGAACCCTGGGGGAGATCTCAAGGGTTTGCAGGACCAGATTCAGGTTGCGCTCCAGGCAGGTGGCATCGCAGACCACGGCGATGGCGTCGGGTGCGCCGAAGCAGAGAAAGTTGCGGGCCACCTCCTCCTCGGCGGAGTGGGCCATCAGGGAGTAGGTCCCCGGAATGTCCACCATAACATAGGTGTGGTTCCGGGACGCGCAGTATCCCTGAGCGTTGGCGACAGTTTTGCCCGGCCAGTTGCCGGTGTGCTGATTCATGCCGGTCAGGGCGTTGAATACCGTGCTCTTCCCCACGTTGGGGTTGCCGGCCAGGGCAACCACCTTGTCGTGGGGAGATTGTTTTTTGAGCTCCAGGCCGGAATCCACGGCACCGATTCCGACGGAGCGGTTGGTCAGCCCCACAGGAAGTCACACCTGGGGGGATGTACGGATGAGAATGTCCTTGCAGTCCTCAGAGCGGATGGCGATCACCGCGCCGCGGACCAGAAAGGCGGCGGGATCTCCGCCGGGGCTCCGGCCCAGGCACTCTACGGTGGTATCTTTGATCAGGCCGATGTCCAGCAGGCGACGGCGCATGCTGCCGGTGGCCTGGAGCTCGCTGACCACAGCCCGCTGGCCGGGCCGCATATCGTTCAGACAGATTTGTGGATTCATAACCATAACCCCTTCCAAATAGTTTTAGGATAAGGAAACTTTCTACCCACAGGATATTCCAAGGGCTGGGTATTGGTTACAAAGTGTTTGATTCCGGAGAAGAAAAGGGGATTTTGATGAAGGACAACGAGGCGTTCTACACCCTGAAGGGGTACCAGATTCAGGAGGGCGGAGAGCTCACCACCGCCATGGAGGACTATCTGGAGATGATCTGCCGGCTGGCGGAGGAGGAAGCGCAGGTGCGGGTGGGCGACCTCTCCAAACGGCTTCACGTAAAGCCCTCCTCGGTGACGAAAATGCTCCGGCAGCTGGATCACACCGGCTATATCCGGGCGGAAAAGTACGGAATGGTTCATCTGACGGAGAAGGGCCGGGAGGCCGGGCGCTACCTGCTCTACCGGCACGGGGTGATTGAGGGGTTTCTGTGTGCGCTGAACCGGTCACCAGATCAGCTGGAGCAGGCGGAGAAAATCGAGCACTTTCTGGACCGGGAGACAGTGGCGAACTTAGACGCCCTGACCGGCCTGCTCCAGGATAAAAACGGCCCTTGGCAGCGTTCTTCCGGTTGACTGCCAAGGGCGGTTCTTTGGCCGGAAGATTGGGGTGGTCAGAGGAACCACTCCGGCTCTGCCCGGCGGGCGTAGAGCTCTTCCAGCTCATGCTGATGGTAGAGATAGCCGTCGTCATCGTAGCACTTTGCGCCTACGGGACATTTTTTGACACAGGCACAGCACTTGATGCAGATGCCGGGGACCTGGGTCGGGTCCTCTTTGGAGATGGAGCCCATGGGACAGACCTCCGCACAGCGGCCACAGTGTGTACAGGCGTCGCTGGTCTTTGGCTTCACCTTGAGGATGTTGATGGAGACGCCGTTGCGATCCCGGGGCGTGTAGTAGGGACGCAATGGCAGGGTGCCCTTGACCGGGACCGGCGCTTCAGGCAGCGTCTCCAGTGCGGTGATCTTCTCCGCCACCTGCCCGGCGAAACCGGCGGCCTTGGCCAGATCATCGGTGTCCGGCCGTCCGGCGCCCAGCACTCTGGAAAAGGAGTGCTCGCCGATAAAGGCGGCGCCTGCCACGGTGCGGAAGCCGTCAGTCTCCAGAATTTCCCGCAGCTCGATCAGCGCGTCGTCAAAATTCCGGTTGCCGTAGAGGACCACCGGCACCGCCAGGGCGTGCTCCGCCTGAACGTGGCCGGTCAGGAAGGGCAGCAGCACGTTGGGTACCCGGCCCGCGATGACCGGCGTGCCCAGGATCACCAGATCGCCGGCGGCGAAGGTGTAGCTGCGCTCTCTGGCAGCAGGTGGGGTGAAGTCCAGGGTCTGGCAGGGCAGTTGGAGCCGCTCCGCTATGGCAGAGGCGACGGTGGTGACGATCTTTTCTGTGGTACCGGTGCCGCTGAAGTAGACGGCCCATACGGTTTGCAGTTTCATGGGAAGGTCCCCCTCTCTGTCACTCCAGGTTGTTCAGTTCCTGTACGAGCTGCGCCTGACGGCCGCCCAGCAGCAGAAGCTGGTTGTACCGGTGATAGGGCTCGCAGCCGTTTTCGCTGATAAAGGTCATGCTGTGGTGGTTGACGGTCAGCTCGGTGAGGAAAATCACCAGCTCCTGACCCTCGCCAAAGACCTGCTCCAGGAAGCGGAAAGCGCAGTCCAGCTGGCCGGAGGTGGTGAGAATGGCCTCCTTCCGGGCCTGGACCTGATCCTGGAACCGGGTGCGGATAAAGTCCGCGGCGGCGTTGGAGTCGGTGACCGAGTCCTGCGCCAGAGCGGTGCGGTATTCCTCCAAGGTGTGCAGGATCCGCTGACCGCGGTTGAGAGCGGCCTGATCCAGCTGATGGGCCTGCTTCTGCTGCTCCAGCAGAGTGGCCCGGCCGGTGATCTCCCGGTCCAGACAGTCCTGCCAGGGCGTTCCACCGTTCAGCTGCCCGATTACGCCCTGGAGCACCTGGTGGAGCTGGGTGACAAAGGCGTCCGCCTCGTTGGCGGCGGCACAGCTCCGGAACAGGGCGTCCAGCAGCAGGGCGATGGCGCTGAAGCGCTCGTCAAAGGGAGCGGCCTGGAGTTTCTGGACGGTGGTGTTGTGGATATCACCCCGAAGGATGGCGGTCACGTCGTAGTCCACCTGGTACTTGCGGTAGAGGTTCAGGTAGTTGGCGAAGTCCTTGGCGATGGCCGGGTGCTGGAGGTACTGGGCGATCAGCGCCTCATCCACCGGCAGGTCCAGCTTTTCACTGACCGAGAGCATCAGGGACAGATCCTCCCAGCCCCGGGCGGTGACAAAGCGCTTGCCGTCCACGGTGGTTTCGATCCGGTAGAAGTGGTCCCGCTTGATGTCCAGGTAGGCCAGAATGGCGCTGTGCACCTGCCGCAGGTAGGCGTACTCCTTCCAGACCGGGTAGTCGGCGTCGATGTCGATCCGGCGGACCCGGTCCAGGGTCACGATGTCAAAGTCACGGACCGAGCGGTTGTATTCCGGCGGGTTGCCGGCGGCTACAATGATCCAGTCCTCGGGGATCTGGTGGTTGCCAAAGGTCTTGCACTGGAGGAACTGGAGCATGGCCGGGGCCAGGGTCTCGGACACGCAGTTGATCTCGTCTAGGAAGAGGATGCCCTGGCGCAGGCCGGTCCGCTCCATGGTCTGGTAGACGCTGGCCACGATCTCACTCATGGTGTACTCGGTGATCCGGAACTCCTTTCCGTCAAAGGAGCCGGTCTGAATGCTGGGCAGGCCGATGGCGCTCTGGCGGGTGTGGTGGGTCATGGTGTAGGCCACGATGGCGATGCCGCACTCCTGGGCCGCCTGGTGGGCGATGGCGGTCTTGCCGATGCCGGGAGGGCCCATCAGCAGGATGGGACGCTGGGCCACGGCGGGAATCTCCGGGTTGCCGTAGGGGTCCCGGGCCAGGTAGGCCTGCACAGTCTGCTTGAGCTGCTCTTTGGCCTGTTTAATGTTCATACGCTTTCACCTCTGTCAGTTCCTCCGGGCCCAGAATCACCTTGATGGCCCAGGGAGGAACGTTGGTATCTTGATATTGGTCGCGGAAAAAGACAAACGCGGTCTCGTAGGGAGGACGGCGCTTGGGATAGGTGCCAAAGCCGTCGGTAAAGTACAGCAGTCCCTTCAGGTCGGTGAGCTGACCGGTTTCGATGAGCCGGTTGACGTAGTCGAAGGCCGGGCGGAAGTCGGTGCCGCCGCAGCCCTTGACCTGGAAGCTGCCGCGGAACTGATCCAGCTCCTCCGGCGAGCGGATCACCGTATCCTGCTGGACGCCGGCGTCGCTCTGGATGATGTGCAGGTTCCTATCCCGGAAGAAGAGGGACTCCTGGTTGAGGATGGCACGGGTCTCCGCCAGAAAGGCGTCGACAACGCCGTCACTGCACGAGTCCGAGGTGTCGATGACGATGACCAGGTCGCGGATTTTGCGGCTGTCCCGGTACTCCAGTGGCTCGATCAGCGGAATGTCCCCGTACAGCTCCAGTCCGTAGCTGTAAAAGGCGTAGTCGAAGGAGTCCGGGTCCACCTGAACCTCCTCCCGGAGGGTGAGGAACTGGCGCAGGAAGCATCGGTAGTCGTACCGCTCCCGGTTCTCGATCTGAATGGCCCGGAGCAGGTCACCGGCCTCGGTTCCGTGGTCAGCGAAGAAGGTCTCCATGCTGGTCCGGGTCTTGTCCGAGATGTCCCGCCACTTGTCAGACAGCTCCTGCTGCCGGTCTGAGCCGCCGCCGTCCGGACCGGAGCCCGATTGGTTCTGATCCTCCTCTTGCTGCAGCCAGAACTGGTGGTCGTCCCGGCGGAAGTATTTATAGTAGTTGAGCTGCTGGTCGTAGGGGATACGCTCGCCCTCCAGCACCCGGTACACGCCCTCGGCGGTGAGGACGGAGAGGGACTCCCGGAGCCGGTCATAGACCTCCTCCCGGAAGAGCGGAACCACCATGGCTACCGACTTGGCCTCGATGGTGTCCAGGATGGACTCCACCGCGATGTCGCAGGCCATGTCCCACAGGACCGGATCCCGGTCACCCCGGTTGATCTCGTGGCGGAATATGCAGTGGAGCACCATGTGCAGGTAGGTGCGGTTGAGGACCACCAGGTCCTCCAGGTACTGCCGCCGGAGGTAGGTGGGGTTGTAGAGAATGTTCACGCCGTCGGTGCCGATGGTGGGAGTGTTCAGATTCATCTCATAGCCCAGCCCGCTCAGGGCCAGATCCAGAAAGCGCATGGAGAGATATAGCTCGTTGCGCGAGGCGGATAAAATGGCGTTGCTGAGGCGGGTGAGCCGCTCTTTGTTGTTGTGCACAGGCCGCTCCTTCCGTTACAGGTCAAAGACTTTGTCGGCGCCGGAGGGACAGAGCAGGCGCTTGGCCTCCAGAATCCGGCTGATCAGGCGGGGATGCTCACCCTGTCCGGCGCAGGCCAGCAGGGCGTCCAGATGCCGGGGCTCCAGGTCGCAGCGGGTCAGCAGAAATTCCAGCTCCGGCTCCCGGTCCCCGGCGATGAGTTCCCGGCCCAGCGGGGTGATCTGGTCCCGCAGGTAGGTGAGATAGCTTTCCCGGGCCTCCGGCCGCAGCTCCAGCGGGTCCATCAGCCGGTACAGGGCCAGCAGCGCCGCCGTCTCCGGGGACTCCTCCATCTTGGCCAGCCGGAACAGTGAGTCGTACAGGGCCAGGTCGATGGTCTCGCCGGTGATGCACTCCCGGTACCGGCCGCCGGTGCCGTAGGTGATGGTGCGGAACTGGCGGGGCATGACGATGTCCTCAAATTCGTAGGAGTACTCCGGGAAGAGCAAGCGGGTAGTCCGGTCTCCGGAGTGGACCGTGACCTCCAGCTTCTGGTACAGGTCGGCCAGCAGTACGCTGGCGTTGATCCCCGCCGGGAAGGAGAGCCGTTCCAGCCGGGCGCAGTTCATCAGCACGCCGCTGCCAATGGTGTCCAGTCCGGCCGGCAGCTCCAGCTGGCGCAGATGGGTGCAGTTGTAGAAGCACTGGCTGCCGATGCTGGTCACCGTGGAGGGCAGGTCGAGGGTCTCCAGGCTGCGGCAGTCTGCGAAGGCGTAGTCCGGCAGTTGGGTCAGACCCTCCGGCAGGAGAATCCGGGTCAGGGCGCCGCAGTGGTCAAAGGCGTGGCTGCCCAGGGTGGTCAGTGACGGCGGCAGCTCCAGCCGGACCAGGGCAGAACAGCCCGCCAGACCCCGGCTGCCGATCTCACTGAGGTGGGCGGGCAGGGTGAGGTGCTTCAGGGTGCGGTTGCCCGGGACCGTGCCGGCAGGCGGCGGGCCGGGTATCAGCAGCAGCGCTCCGGCGGAATCGTCCGGCTCCAGCGCCTCTCCAAAGCAGGAGGGACCCAGGCGGACCACAGGACAGCCGTCAATCTCATCGGGCAGCGTCAGGGTGGTTCCCGAGCCAAAACAGCCCAGAATGGCCGCCTGCTGCTGTTCTATTGTATAAAAGAGGGTCCAACTCATCGCGTATCTGCCGTCCTTTCGTTTTCTCAATTATATCGGACTGAATGAGGAGAAGCAATAGCAACCTTTTTTCATAGATGCGGGGATGGCGGGCATAGAATGGGGAAAAACAGGAGGGATGGCTGTGTTGATTTCACTGGAGGAACTGCGGTACAAAGAGGTGATCTCCATCACTGACGGCAGCCGGTACGGCTACGTGGGCGACGTGACCTTTGACCTGGAAAACGGGCAGGTGCGGGAGCTGATCGTGCCGGGACCCCGGCGCTTTTTCGGCCTGTTCGGGCGGAAGGAGAGTTCGGTATTCCGCTGGGAGAGCGTGAAGCGGTTCGGTGAGGAGACCGTGCTCATCGAGGGTGCGCCGGAGCTGCGGGCGCCGGGCGCCGGACGAAAGCGGCGGTAACAGCGGTCGGACCGGAAAAAGTGTGAAAATTTGTGATTTTGCTGGGAAAAAATACTTGCGAACCGGGACAAAATGTAGTATAGTAATTCAGGATTACGCACACCGAGGGGATTTTGCGCCCTGTGTCCCGTTTTCAGGGCGGGATTGGCGCGGAGCAGACCCCGGTGGAGGTAACAACTAAAAAGGAGGACTTTACTCATGGCAGTCGTATCTATGAAACAGCTTCTGGAAGCCGGCGTTCACTTCGGTCACCAGACCCGCCGCTGGAACCCCAAGATGGCAACCTACATTTACACGGAGCGCAACGGCATCTATATCGTTGACCTGCAGAAGACCGTGAAAAAGCTGGAGGAAGCCTACAACTTCGTCAAGGACGTGGCCGCTTCCGGCAAGAGTGTGCTCTTTGTCGGCACCAAGAAGCAGGCCCAGGAAGCCATCAAGGAAGAGGCTACCCGCTGCAGCATGTTCTATGTCAACTCCCGCTGGCTGGGTGGCATGCTGACCAACTTCAAGACCATGCGCGGCCGCGTGGACCGGATGAATCAGCTCAAGAAGATGGAAGAGGACGGCACCTTTGACATGCTGCCCAAGAAGGAAGTCATCAAGCTGATGCACGAGCAGGAAAAGCTCCAGAAGTATCTGGGCGGCGTCAAGGAAATGAAGCAGCTGCCCGGTGCCGTGTTCGTGGTGGATCCCCGCAAGGAGCACAATGCCATCGCTGAGGCACGCAAGCTGAAGATCCCCGTGGTCGCAATCGTTGACACCAACTGCGATCCCGACGAGATCGACTACGTCATTCCCGGCAACGATGACGCTATCCGCGCCATCCGCCTGATCTCCGGTGTCATGGCCAACGCCGTCACCGAGGGCAAGCAGGGCGAAGAGACCGCTGAGGCAGAAGCCGCAGCAGAAGAGGCTTAACGAAAACACGTTGAACGCCCGCCTGTTTCGGGCGGGCGTTTTGATTCAAATCATGGGAGGAAATGTATCATGGCTGTTACCGCAAAAGATGTAAAAGAGCTCCGCGAAATGACCGGCGTGGGCATGATGGACTGCAAGAAGGCACTGATGGCCTGTGACGGCGATCGGGACGCCGCAATCGACTGGCTGCGTGAAAAGGGCCTGGCCGCTCAGACCAAGAAGGCCTCCAAGATCGCCTCTGAGGGCGTTTCCCTGGCCATCGTCACTGACGCCGGCGTGGGCGTCGTGCTGGAAGTCAACTCCCAGACAGACTTCGTGGCAAAGAACGCCACTTTCCAGGAGTTCGTAAAGGACTGCGCTACCGCCGTCGCTGAGCAGAACCCCGCTGACGTGGATGCCCTGAAGGCCGCCACCTATCCTGGCACCGACCGTACCGTCGACGCTGTTACCGCAGACAAGGTTCTGGCCATCGGTGAGAACCTGCAGCTGCGCCGTTTCGTGCGCTATGACACCGGCCTGAACATCCCCTACGTCCACATGAACGGTAAGATCGGCGTTCTGGTCAACCTGGAAGTCTCTGACAACCTGGCTGGCAACGAGGGTGTGGTCACCCTGGGCAAGGATCTGGCTATGCAGATCGCCGCTATGAACCCCAGCTATGTCTCCAGCGACGAAGTCCCCGCTGAGGAAGTGGAGAAGGAAAAGGCTGTCCAGTTGGCAAAGGCTCTGGAGGAGAACGCTTCCAACACTAAGATGCCCGAGGAAAAGAAGCAGATGATCGCCGAGAAGAAGGTCGCTGGCCGTATGAACAACTACTTCGCAGAGGTTTGCCTGCTCAACCAGCAGTACGTCAAGGAGAGCAAGCTGACTGTCGAGCAGCACGTCAAGGCAGTGGCTAAGGAACTGGGCGGCGAAATCAAGGTCGTCAAGTTCACCCGCTTCGAGACCGGCGAGGGCCTGGCCAAGAAGGAAGAGGACTTCGCAGCGGAAGTCGCCAGCATGATCAAGTAATCAAGTCTTTGGCGAAATTATAAAAGATTTGTTGGAAAAACGTTGGAATATCAATGTTTTTCATAAGAAAGCGAGCATAATTTACTGTTCAACTTTTGGAATAAATTGTCATGTATTATCGTGCCATATACCATAAAGTTGTGTAAAAAATGCGTATGAAATTGCGTAAAATGAATTCTTGCTTCCTTCGGTGAAGTTTACGCAAATTGAAAGGACAATTAACATATTTGCACATGTATAGTTCTTTTTAACAGGTAAAAAATAGGCAACCGAAAGGTTGCCTATTTTTTATCTATTAGAATAACTGATAGGGAGGAGCATGGTGCTTTATACCAGGCACTTCCCCAAACAACACGTAAATTATAGCACAGAAATTTTGCTGTTAAACAGAACGGGTTACACCTTTGCCCTGACCAGCGCCAGAATGTCGTGTTTCCACTCATAGCCGGATGTGACAGTCAGCGTGATATACTGGTTCTTGTCATTGACTGTCTGGCCATTTCTGCCCGTGATCACGGTTGGTTTGCCATTCTCCAGCAGGTAGATGCCGATGCTGCTGTCATGGACCAGTACGTTGCCGGGATGGAGCTTGTCCTTGTAGTTGTCCAACTTCTGATTGGGATAGGTCACATCGCAGCCGATCAGATGATCTGCGTTGACAATGGACTTCGCGCCGGTGCCGTAGCCCGCCTTTGTGTGGCTGAGTACCTTGCCGGATTTCAGCAGTCCCACATCCTGAAGCACCCAGCTGACAAAGTGGGCACAGCTGGAGCCGGGCTTGTCCAGTTTCTTGGTGGCCGTGGACTTGGCCGTGTAACCGTCGCCCTTGTAGTGCCACTTGTTCTTGATCATGTAGGACGCGATCTTCCTTTGCCCGGGCGACAATGGAATCCTGTATCAGTTTGCCTGGGGTGTGGGCCCCACAATGCCGTCCACAGTCAGGCCTGCCTTGTACTGGTAAGCCCGGACCGCGCTGTCCGTCTTGTCGCCCCAGATGCCGTCCGCTTAAAACCTAATCTGTTCTATTACACTTACGATTGCGAGGGTTTTTATTATGGAAAAATTAGAACGGTATAAAGGAGAATTAACTCTTGAACAGTTAATTTCAGCTCGAAATAAAATTATTGAAAATGCTAAAGCTCTCTATGAGGAAGCTACGCTTTTATACGAAAACTCAAAATTTGCTCGCGCTTATTTTTTGCTTTGTATTGCAAATGAAGAACTCGGTAAAAGTCTTATTGTAACGAGTGCTGTTGTTGGTTTAATTACAGAAAAAATTGATTGGCACCGATTCTGGAAACGGCTCCGAAATCACAAAGATAAGACCAAAATGATTGAACATGCCGAAAATATACTGATCTCCTCTGATAAAGAGTATATCTCAACAGCCCTGTATTTGATTTCGACACCAAATACAGGGCTATTCTTTGCGTATCGTTCAATATATTGTGGTTTTGTCGGGGCTTCTGAACCTTCACATTGTGGCTTGTCGCTTATTTGTCGCTTAAATCTGCAAGGCAGTATGGAACGATATTGGAAGATAAACGCCAAATAATTGTCTGCCTGGATTGAGTTTTTGACCCGCCTGTGCTATACTGATATTTGTATAATTGCGTCTATTTCTGATAGACAAGAATAGGGGCACGGCACTATGGCAAAGAAAGAAGCAAACTTTGATTTATTCATACATGATTTACTGGTTGAAGCTGGTATTCAGGCAGATACACAAGGCAGTACCATTGCCCCTATAAACGAAGCATTGAAAACCGCTTCAAAGCATCAGACAGGCAAAGCGGGTTTTCCTGAATTTACCGCCGTTGTTGGGGATTTTGTGCTTGTTATGGAAGATAAAGCAGACCGGGCGAATCTCTGCCTAAAAGAAGCGGATGGCACGATTGCTATGACCGTACAAGCAACCACGGATTATGCCGTGAACGGTGCGTTGCACTATGCACAGCACATTATCGAGAAAACCGCCTACAAGAAAGTGTTTGCTTTTGGTAATGCGGGCGATAGCAAGCACCATATTTTGCAGCCGATTTTTGTTGATGCAAGCGGCTATAAATGGTTGCCGGAAGTACAGACATTTGAAAACTTTTCGGCGGCTCATATAATGGAGTATTACAAACGTCTTGTTTTGGAAGAAGTACCGCCGGAAGATATTGAACTTGCCGATATTCTGAAAAAAGCAAAAGAACTGCATGAATATCTGCGGAATTATGGCGGGCTTGGAGAAGATGAAAAGCCGCTCGTTGTGTCTGCAATACTGCTTGCTTTGCGTGAAAAGGAATACGGCTTTAATCTTAATCAGTTGACTGGGGACACACTGGAAAGCAACACGGACGGCGCAATTCTGTATCAGTATCTTGAAAAGAACTTACAGCGCGCGAAAGTTGCCCCGGAAGTAAAAAAACAACGTGTACTTAACCAATTCACATTGATAAAGGACAGGCCACAGTTAAACACAAAACGCGCTGATTTAGGGGACAAAACACCGCTGAAATATTTCGCAGAATACATTAACAAGAATATCTTTCAGGCAATTGTATCAAACGGGCGTGAGGACTATTTAGGCCGCTTTTATGGGGAATTTGTTTCCTATTCCGGGGGTGATGGGCAGGCGCTGGGAGTGGTACTAACACCCCGCCATATTACAGAATTGTTCTGTGAATTAGTAGACCTAAAATCTACGGACGTTGTATTCGACCCCTGCTGTGGAACGGGTGGATTCCTGATTTCCGGAATGCACAAAATGCTGCTCTCAGCAAAAAGTGATGCAGAACGCAAGCATATAAAACAGCAGCAGATACACGGAATAGAAATTCGTGACGATATGTTTTCAATCGCCACAACAAATATGATTTTGCGCGGTGATGGACAAAGCAACCTGATTTGTGAGGACTTTTTGGCGCAAGACCCCGGCGAATTGCAGTTAAAGGGCGGCGGTGTGACCGTTGGATTTATGAATCCGCCCTATTCACAAGCAAAGGACAAAAACACGGCGCACCTGTCTGAACTTTGCTTTATCCGTCACCTGCTCAATTCTGTTACAGTGGGCGGGCGCGTTGCAGTTATCGTCCCTGTGTCTGCAATGATCGGTAAAACAAAGGAAGATAAGGCAGTAAAGGCCGAAATACTGAAAAACCACACTCTGGAGGGTGTAATTAGCCTGAACAAAAACACATTTTATGGTGTGGGAACTGTCCCTTGCATTGCAGTATTTACCGCCGGAGAACCGCACCCCGCAGATAAAATTGCAAAGTTCGTCAATTTTGAGGATGATGGTTTTGTGGTGAAAATGCACCTGGGCTTGGTGGAAACGGAATGCGCAAAGGACAGGCGGCAATATCTGCTGGATTGCTGGCGGGGCAAAATTACGGACTTTCCCTCTAAATTCATGGTGGAAACCACAGTCGAAGATAGTGACGAGTGGTTGCATTCTTTCTATTATTACAACGATGAAATCCCCACAGAAGCAGATTTTATGAATAGCATTGCGGACTATCTGACATTTGAGTTCAACATGATTACCCATGGGCGCGGCTATTTGTTCGGTGAGAAAGGCGGTGAATAATATGCTTTCGTTATCGGATAGAGATTGGAAAGAGTTCCGTCTGCTTGATTATTTTGACTATATCAAGGGAAATCAAAATGATATGGCAAGCCTGACAATAGGTAATGTACCGCTGGTATCTGCGAAAAAGATAGATAATGGTTTCAAGTGTTTTGTTAGCAATAATGGGAAGAAACCTGCGTTCAAAGGACATTGTATCACAATAAATAATGACGGCGACGGCGGCGCAGGTATCGCATACTATCAACCGGCCAATATGTTGCTTGATACCCATGTAACAGCTTTGTACCCTAAAGAGAATTATGACGAAAACATTCTACTGTTTTGGGTTAATTGCATAACTGTTCAGCGGGAAAAATTTGGGCACGGATACTCCTTGAATAATGCGCGGTTATCGGTTTTTCGTGTGATGCTCCCCATTGATGAAAATGGATTGCCGGATTTTGTCTTTATGCAAGAGTATATCGCCGAAAGAAAACAGCATATTATACAAAAATACATGGATTATATTGGCGATAATGTACAAATCGGGGGGGACAACGCCCCTAAATAAAAAGAAATGGGCAGAATTTGAACTTACTGAAATATTTGATATAAGTCCCGGTAAACGGCTGACAAAAAGCGATATGCGTCCCGGCAACAAACCGTTTATCGGTGCTACTGACTCCAACAATGGCGTTACTGCGTTTACTTCCAGCACAAATGCGTCAGAGGACAGCAACGTATTGGGAGTAAATTATAATGGCAGTGTTGTCGAAAACTTTTTCCATCCTTATACTTGCCTGTTCTCGGACGATGTAAAGCGATTCCGTACAAAACAGGTTGTAGGGAACAAATACATTTATCTTTTCCTGAAAACAGTGATTTTGCAGCAAAAAGCCAAATATACCTATGGCTATAAATTCAATGAGCAAAGAATGCGAAAGCAAATATTGCTTCTCCCCGTTAATGAAGCAGGAAAGCCGGACTGGGTATATATGGAAGAATGTAGAAATTACCTTTTTGCAAAGCTGAAATTGCAGTATTTGAAGGAAAAGCAGCTGATACCAGCATAAGGTTACTGCCTTACCCTTCGGCTACAATACAAAGTCAGGTCCCTTTTATATCCCTCAAATACATCGACTCGTGTAATATCGTACAACACACCATTGTACCGTATTACATGGGTCGTTGTAATATCTGGGCGGTAATTCACCTGAAACAACACTTCTTCCTTGTAATTGACCGTTGCCGCCGCGAATACTTCCTTGCCGGACAGGTGGCGAAAGTACGCCCATATTGTCCCCATGCTTTCAAGGGTGGTTGTGGTTATGCCCATTTCATCCCTTGTATGCACCTGCCGCAGCAGTTCAATTTTCTTGTCTTTCAGCTTCATGCCGATACCCCCTTATATGGCGCTGGTGTATTCGTTATAGTGTTCATACAGCCCCACATAGCAGTCCAGCAGGGCGGCGGTTCCGTCAATGCGCTGCCTGGGGCTTTGGTTTTTAATGGGTACAATGTTGCCGTTTCGGTCGGTCTGCACCCCGGTGTTGGTCAGACACCATTTCAGAATGGGATTGTTGTTATAGTTTACCTTGTGGGCCTGCAGGTCTGCGCCCAACATCTGCATGGGCAGGGACAGGGTCTTTGCGCCCTGAATACAGCGCACCATGGTAAAGCCCCGCATCTGCATTTCTTCCACAAAGTACCGGGCAGAATAGCTGTCATAATATATCCACGCCGGGAACAAATCATATTCTTTTATGATTTCCACAAACCATTGCGTGACATCGGAATAGTTGATAGAATTACCCGTACAAAGGCGCAGCAAGCCCCGTTCAAACCACTTGTCATAGGGGATTTTGTCCTGCTGTACACGCTCCTGCAAGCGGTCTGCGGGCAGAAAATACATTTGTGCAATGTATTTGCGGTCACTGCCCCGGCGCATGAACAGCAGGCTTGCACAGGTCAGGTCTGTGGTAATGGAAAGGTCAACGCCGCCAATACAGTACGCGCCCCGGAATTGTTCCAGGTCAAAGGTTTCCGTATTGTTGATTGCGTCAAAGGACAGCCACGCCGTTTTGACGGTTTCCCGGATGTTAAATTCCTTGCACAGCACCCCGGAAAGGTCATTGGGGTTCTGCTTTGCCCGTTCCACCTTCAGCGCTAAATCATCGGTTTTCTTGATACTGCCCAACGCCGGGTTTGCCTTTTTCCATGCGACGGGGTCTGTCCATTCGTCCCGCTTATCCAGTTCATACAGCACAGGCAGAAAGCTGTTGTCTGTAATAACGCCGTCTGCCACTTCGCAGGCGTGGTTATACATATCATCAAAAATACATTCCCGCACCGTGCCCGCTGTGGTAATCATCACATGGACTATAGTCAAGTAAGTGGACACGTTTTTAGCAAAAATTTATCCAGGAGCAG
>OLNN01000880.1_pt1 | contig 28604 bp, 21 predicted proteins | sample 1672141 | NCBI WGS metagenome assembly OLNN01 (sample SAMEA3136652, study PRJEB25190) | human gut metagenome | biome: human gut; feature: human-associated habitat; material: faeces | place: Austria | collected 2013
GGCGAGCTGCACGCCATCGGCGCCACCACGCTCGACGAGTACCGCAAGTACATCGAGAAGGACGCCGCGCTTGCCCGCCGCTTCCAGACGGTGCTCGTGAGCGAGCCCACCGTCGAGGACACGATCTCCATCCTGCGCGGCCTCAAGGAGAAGTACGAGATGCACCACGGCGTGCGCATCACCGACGCCGCGCTCGTCTCAGCCGCCGACCTCTCCAACCGCTACATCGCGGACCGCTTCCTGCCTGACAAGGCCATCGACCTCGTGGACGAGGCAGCGAGCCGCCTGCGCATGGAGCTCGACAGCATGCCCTCCGACATCGACGCGGTGGACCGCCAGCTCACGCAGATGCAGATCGAGGAGCAGGCCCTCATGAAGGAGGAGGACGCCGCGAGCAAGGAGCGCCTCGAGACCCTTCGCAAGGAGATTGCCACCACGCGCGAGAAGCTCGACGGCATGAAGGCCAAGTGGCAGAACGAGAAGGGCGCCATCGACCAGGTGCAGGACCTCAAGCGCCAGATCGACGACGCCAAGACCGAGGAGGAGCGCGCCACGCGCGCCGGTGACCTCGCCCGCGCCTCCGAGCTGCGCTTCTCGACCATCCCGGACCTGCAGAGGCGCTATGACGAGGCCGAGGCCGCACTCAACGCCAAGCAGGCGGAGGGCGGCGTGCTCAAGGAGGAGGTCACGAGCGAGGAGATCGCTGAGGTCGTGAGCGCCTGGACGGGCGTGCCCGTGTCCAAGATGATGCAGGGCGAGGTCGAGAAGCTCCAGAACCTCGAGTCCGAGCTCCACAAGCGCGTCGTGGGCCAGGACGCGGCCGTCAACGCCGTGGCCGCCGCCGTGCGCCGCAGCCGCGCCGGCCTGGCAGACCCCAACCGCCCGCTCGGCAGCTTCTTCTTCCTCGGCCCCACCGGCGTGGGCAAGACGGAGCTCGCCAAGGCGCTTGCGGACTACCTGTTCGACGACGAGCGCGCCTTGGTGCGCATCGACATGTCCGAGTACATGGAGAAGTTCAGCGTCCAGCGCCTCATCGGCGCGCCCCCGGGATACGTGGGCTATGACGAGGGTGGCCAGCTCACCGAGGCCGTGCGTCGCCGTCCCTACTCCGTCATTCTCATGGACGAGATGGAGAAGGCCCATCCAGACGTCTTCAACATCCTGCTGCAGGTGCTCGACGACGGTCGCCTCACGGACGGCCAGGGCAGGGTCGTGAGCTTCAAGAACACGATCATCATCATGACGTCCAACGTGGGCAGCCAGGCCATCGCTGCGGGCGAGCAGAACGGCGCGAGCAAGGCCGAGGTGGACAAGCAGGTCAACGACGCCCTGCGTGCCACGTTCAAGCCCGAGTTCCTCAACCGCATCGACGACATCGTCGTGTTCCATCCGCTGGGCCTCGATGACATTGAGAAGATCGTCGACATCCAGCTCAAGGGCGTGCGCGAGCGCCTCGACAACGAGCGCATTTCGCTTGAGCTCACTCCGGCGGCCATCCAGGCGCTTGCGCTTGACGGCCTCGACCCGGTCTACGGCGCACGTCCGCTCAAGCGCCTCATCCAGAGGCAGGTCGTGGACAACGTCGCGAACCTCATCATCGCTGGCGAGCTGCACGAGGGCGACACCGTGCGTGTGGACGTCCGCGATGACAACGACTTCTACGCCGAGCGCGTGGCGGCCAAGCCCGCGGGTGCCGCCGTGAGGCCCGACGAGGTCGAGTAGCGTACCCACCCGGCCAGGGCGAGAAACGTGGGATGATAGCGCCCGAGGCCCTTGTGGCCCCGGGCGCTCTTTCTGTCCCGGGCACGCGAACCTCGCCTCATCCGATAACCGACCGATTGGAGCGACCATGAGTGACGACGGGGGCCAGTCCCCAGAGCCCACCGAGCTGCTCCCGGGTGGCGTGGGCAAGCGCCCTGAGCCCGAGCGAGAGGCTGACGGCGGAACGCTTCCCATGCCAGCCCCGCAATCGCGTCCCGATGACGAGACGACCGAGCTTGCGCCTGCCGCAACGACAAGCCTAGGCGAGGGCGAGGGGCCGGGGCCCGAGCGGGATGCTGCGCCTGCCCCCGATGGCGACAAGCGCCGCCGCTGCGCCCTTGCCGCCGTTCTCGCCGTGGCCCTGTGCCTTTTGCTGGCGGCAATCACCTACCAAGCCGAGCTCTGGGGAGGCGTGAGCGTCCCTGACGTTACGGGCCTCACGGAGGCGAGCGCCACCTCGGTGCTTCGCGACGCCGGCTTTGACGTGAGCGTGACGGACGTCCCCACAGACTCTGGCGCGGGCACGGCCCTCTACACGAATCCCCAGGTGGGCGCGCGGGCGCGTCGCGGCTCAACGGTTGAGCTCGGAGTGGGCGTCCCAAGGACGGTCCCCTCCATCGTGGGCCTCTCGCTCGACGACGCACGCTCGCGGCTGGATGACGCCGACATCACGAACCTGCGCCTCGAGTACAGAAACTCGGACGACGAGGAGGGCATGGTGCTCTCGTGCGCTCCCGCCGCCGGCTCCGTCGTCACGGCCGACGAGCAGGTGACGCTCGTCGTGGCCCAGCCCTACACCGTGCCAGACGTCGTGGGCCTTTCCCAGGACGAGGCCGCAAGGGTCATAGGCGAGGCTGGCCTCGCGTCAAGGGTGGAGTGGCAGGAGGCCGAGGGGGATTCCCTCACGGTGCTGTCCACCTCGCCCCAGGCCGGCGAGTGCGCAAGCGCGGGCGCCACGGTCACGGTGACCGTCGTGGCGCCGGGCGCGAGCTCCGAGACGCACGTGGCCGACTACCTTGCCTCAGATCCGAGGGACGTCTCGGCCTACCTTCGCTGGAAGGGCTGGTCGTTCGAGTATGGCGTCACGGAGTCCGGCGCGGGCTCGCTTGCGCAGGGCGAGTATGCCGAGACCGGCTGGAAGAAGGCGGGCGTGGGAGCGCTCACGTTTACGCCCCGGCCGCTCTCGCCTACCCATGGGGTGTTCCTCGGGAGCCTGTTCACGAGTGACGTGCTTGCCCAGGGCTCGCCGATTGCCGGCGTGCGCTTTGAGCCCGCCCTGACCGGGGACGATGCGGACCCGCAGGTGAACGCCGCGACCGTCTCAACATGGGCCACGCGCTGCGGGCTGGAGAGCCTCGAGGGAACGCTCTCGGGGGATGACGTGGCGCGCGCCACGGGCACCGCCGCGCCGTCCCGTCGCTACGTCGTGGGATATGGCGAGCAGGATGCTTTCGTCTGGGCCATCCTCGTGCGCGAGCGAGGCGTCGTGGTGACGTGCGCTCCCGCTGGCCTGTACGATGACGTTGACCTGAGCAAGTACGGTGACTCGCTTGGGGTGTACCTCGCGTATGCCCTGGGCTCGGACTGATGGGGGAGCCATGAGTGACGAGAAGAAGCCGGTGACGCGCGAAGCCGCCCACGAGCGTCATGATGCTGCGGCGCCGATGCCCACGGACCCGTGTGTTCGTGCGGAGAACGAGGACGATGACGGCTACGATCCCTACTCTGATCGCAGGCCGGCACCCGAGCCCATGTTCGAGCGCGACCCCTGGAGCTAGCGCCCTATGACGAGGCCCGCCTGACACATGCCAGGCGGGCCTCGATTCGTCTATGGGGAACCCTCTACTGGAGGAGCAGAACGACGAGCAGCGCGACGATCGCGATAACCGCTACCACGATGGCGACCGTCGCGATCGTGCGGCGCTGCTGGCGCTCCCGCGAGCCAAAGATCTCGCGGCTTCCCTTGGGAACGGAGAGGTACTGGCCATACTTGAGCTCCTGGCGGACCTTCGTCTCCTGGGAGCGGGCGCTGCGATAGGCGCCGCGCGACATGCGATTGCGCGTCGAGAGCGTGTAGCCGGACTCATGGGAGTACTGGTTGTCGTACGTCTCGTCCGCCTGGACGTCATTCACGGGCGGCTGGCTCTTGTGGTGCCTGGGCTCGCGCACGTAGGCGGGTCGGGGAGCCGGCTCGTGCTCCTCGCGTGCCTCCGATGTGGGAGCCTCCTGGCTCGCCTGCTCGAAGGTGGGCTCCTCTGGTTCGAGTTCGTTCATGTCGTCCGTGCCCATGCATCCTCTTTCGGGACTCGCTGTAACTCAACAGAGTGTACCCCGCCCCGCGGGTCCCGGCGGCGCTCTCTTGCGGCCCCTTGAATCCGACATGCCTCCCAAAGCCTCCTGGAAGGTTTGCACGATGTCTGGCGTCCTTGAACCTAAGTCAAACACGCTTAGGTTTTATGAGCAAAATAATTGAGAAATCTTGCGTGGCGATGAATAGAACCATGTCAGGCGGGAACAACAACTGATGAAACGAGGGGCGCAGGATCCACGGGGCGCCCGCATCCAACAAGAGGAGTTGGTAACTATGGCAAGCATGATTCCTTACGACCGTTACAACAGGCTCGCGCGTTCGGTCTTCCCGTTCGATGACGTCTTCGACAGCTTCCTGGCTCCGGTGTCCACGCCGGCAGACTTCAAGATGGACGTCGAGGACGCGGGCGACAAGTACGTCATCAGCGCCCATGTCCCCGGTGTCACGCGTGACCAGATTGACGTCGAGCTCAACGAGGGCCGTCTGTCCATCACGGTGGACAAGAAGGACTCTGACGAGCAGAAGGCCAAGAACTATCTGCAGCGTGAGACCGGCGAGTACACCTGCACGCGTGGCGTCTTCCTGAAGGACGCCGCCACCGCGGGTCTCTCCGCCAAGCTTGCGGACGGCATTCTGACCGTCAACGTTCCCAAGCAGGACGAGAAGGCCAACGTCACGAAGGTCTCCATCGACTAACGGCAGACGGGCAATACCGTGCCTGGGGTCGTCGCTTTGCGGCGGCCCCTTTTTTGTTTGTGGCGCAGGGGGGGCGACGGGCCAGCCTCCATAAGGCAAACACAAGTTCGATTTCATGTCCGCAACGGGTCGTATGCTCTCGGCGAGTAGGCGCGAGAGAGGAGATGCGGACATGGGCGATACGGGAATCGGGCTGCTCGAGCGGTGCGTGGTGCTAAGAGAACGGTGCGGGGGAGACGAGCGCGTCGTTGTGCTGGAGCGCCGGGCTGCGGGCCTGCTCGTCTACTACGGAACGCGAGGAGAGCTAACGAGCGAGGCCTTTGGCTCGGCATGGCGGGTCTCCTGCGTTCGGCTGGGCGAGGAGCGCGAGGCGGGGCTCGTGTGCGCCTTGCACGGCGAGTCTTCCGCGGGACTTGCGGATGCAATCAGGTCCTACTTCTCCCAAAGCGACACGGAGCTCTCGGATCTGCTCGACCTCATGGATGGCGCGGGCATTCCCTATGCCTACGCGTGCGCGGATGAGGGCGGAATCGTGTGCAGGGAGGAGGCGGGTGCAATCGCATCGTAGCCCGAGATACCAAAAGAGGCCGGAACCCGTGGGTCCCGGCCTCGTGCATTTAATGGTGCGGCATATAGGATTCGAACCTATGACCTTTTGATTCGTAGTCAAACGCTCTATCCAGCTGAGCTAATGCCGCAGCGCAGTTAGATATATTGCACCTCTAGGGCTAATGCGTCAAGCAAAAAATGAAAAAAGTTGAGCTATTTTTTCGGTCAGCGTATCTACCTCGGAGTTTGCGCTGAAGGCGCTCATTCCGTGGGAAGCCACTCTGTGGAATGCACGTCCAGACAAAGAAAAAGCCCCGCGAGGAAATCCCCACGGGGCTGCGCGTTCTGGCGGAGAGCTGGGGATTCGAACCCCAGATACCCTTGGGGGGTATACTCGCTTAGCAGGCGAGCACCTTCGGCCTCTCGGTCAGCTCTCCGGAAAAGGTGCTAGAGCATCATACCTCACCGGCGCGCAACTTCATAGCGACAAAAGTTGCGAACTCTGCGCGTCTTCACATCCGTCCCCGAGTGCCGCCCAAGACGGTCCCGCCATCTACCGCGGGAGGAAGCCGTCGTCCACCACGATGTCCTCGCGATGCCGGGCGATCGTCTCCCACGAGAAGCGTCCCACCAGCTCGTCCGCGCTCACCGGCTCGCCCGCCTCGGCAAGTCCCAGGTGGCTGGCGATGGCGCCAAGCAGGGGCTCCGGGCCCGAGAAGTGCTCGCGCAGCACCCCAAGGTCAAGATCGTGCTCGCGCTTCGAGAGCCTGCGGCCGTCCGGCGCTACAAGCAGGGGGACGTGCCCGTAGCAGGGATGGTCGTAGCCAAGGAGCCGCTGCAGGTACATCTGACGGGCCACCGACCCAAGCAGGTCTCGCCCACGGACAACCTGGGTGACGCCCATCTCGGCATCGTCCACCACGACGGCCAGCTGGTAGGCCACCACGCCGTCGCTTCTCCTTATGAGAAAGTCCCCGCATTCGCGCGAGAGGCTCTCGCGCTCCTCGCCAAAGGCAAGGTCGCGGAACCCAATGACGTCCGCTGGCTCGCCAGGTGCGGGTACGCGCAGACGCGTCGCGGGTGGCCTCGCGGCAGCCTTGCGCTCGACCTCGTCGCGAGAGAGCCCGCGGCAGGTCCCGGCGTACACGTAGGTGCCGTCGCTCGCGTGCGGGGCGCTCGCCGCATGCAGCTCGCTTCTCGTGCAGAAGCACGGGTAGGTGAGGCGCAGGCCACTGCGGCCCGCCTCGATGCCGCTGCCGCCAAGCCTCTCGATGGCGGCCTCGTAGACCTCCCCGCGCTCGCTCTGCCAGAAGGGCCCCTCGTCCCAGTCCAGGCCAAGCCAGTGGAGGTCGTCCATGATGAGCCGCGCGGCCTCGCGGCTCTGGGCGCGCGGGTCGAGGTCCTCGATCCGCAGCACCATGCGCCCTCCGGCTGCGCGCACGCTCAGCCACGCCACGAGGCATGACGCCACGTTGCCGAGGTGCATGCGGCCCGAGGGCGTGGGCGCAAAACGCCCGACGACGCGCTTGGGCGCCGCCGGGCGTTGGGTGTTGGTGTCATTCTCGGTAGCCATGCCACTCAGTATGGCACAGCGCAGGGGGCGCGCTACATGGGCAGCGTGGTCTGGGCGATGTAGGCGCGCGTGGCGTACTCGCGGTCGAGGTCGTACAGGCCCTTGGGGTCGCTGCCGAACAGCTTCATGTTGCTGATCATGTCGCGGGCGTTGGCCTCCTCCTCGCCCTGCTCCTTGACGAACCAGTCGAGCATCTGCATGGCGCGGATGTCGTGGGCCTCCTGGGCCACCTCGTAGCAGTGGTGGATGAGGCTCGTGACGTACTCCTCGTGGGCGAGGCCCGCCTCGAGCGGCTCGAGGTCGTTGGCGAAGGTCTTGTCGGGCTTGGCGATGGCCTCCATCGTGGGCTTGTAGTCGTTGTCGAGCAGGTAGCGGCGCAGTGCCTTGGCGTGGTCGGTCTCCTCCTGGACCTGGATCATGTACCAGTTGGCGAAGCCCTTGAGGCCGCGGTCCTCGTAGTAGTCCGCGAACGTGAGGTAGAGGTAGGCGGAGTAGAGCTCCTTGTTGATCTGGTCCTCGAGCGCCTTGGCGACGTTCTCGTTGATTGCCATGTCCGTTCCTTTCGTTGTCCTGTCCGTAGTTCGCCCCTAGCCTACCCGCCGAGGCGGGCACCAAACACGCCAAGCCGTTCGGGTACCATATCTGTACGTATAGGCACGTTTAAGGGAGTCCCATGGACACTTCCCGTACCGGAATCCCCCGGCGCCTCGCCCTTGTCGCGCTTGCCGCCATGGTGGCGCTGCTGCTTGCCCTGGCCCCGCGCGCGGCCGAGGCTCGCGAGTACTCCATCGACGCCGTGAACATCGACCTCACCGTGAACGCGGACGGATCGATCGGTGTCGTCGAGGACCGCACGTTTAACTTTGACGGCTCGTTCAACGGTGTGTACTGGGATATCGCCACGCGCGGCCCCGCCTTGTCGACGAGCGACGAGGATCCGCAGGTCACGGCCCTTGCCGTCGAGGACCTCACGCGCGGCGGAGGGGAGTTCTCGCAAAGCGACGAGGGCACGCCGGGGACGTACGAGGTCACGGAGTACTCGTCCTACACGCGCGTGAAGATCTACACGCCGCACGAGGACGAGAGGGCCACTGTCCGCATCTCCTACACCATGGCAAACGCGGTGAACGCCTGGGCCGACACGGGTGAGCTGTATTGGAAGTTCGTCTCCGACGGCTGGGACGTGTCCTCCAACAACGTGACGTGCCGCGTCCATCTGCCCGTCGCGGCCGGCGAGAGCGTCGCGGCCGGTGACAACGTGCGCGCCTGGGGCCACGGCCCGCTCGACGCCTCGCTTGAGTTTGACGGCAACGACATCGTCTACACCGTCCCGGGCGTTGGCACCGACGAGTACGCCGAGGCCCGCGTGACGTTCCCCGTCTCTTGGCTCACGGGCATGGTGCCCTCGAGCATCTCGCGGCTGCCCAACATCAGGGCCGAGGAGCAGCAGTGGGCAGATGAGGCGAACGCCCGCCGCGAGCAGGCGCGCCGCACGATCGCCGTCTGCACGGTGCTTGGCGCAGGCGCCGTCGCGGGCATCGTGGTGCTCACGGTGCTGTTCAAGCTGCGCTACGCTCGCAAGCACAAGGCGCGCTTCTCCGACCCGTACTTCCGCGACGTTCCGTCCGCCGACCACCCGGCCGTCCTCGCGGCGCTGTGGGAGGGCGGCAAGGTGCCCGGCGAGGCGTTCACGGCCACGCTCATGAAGCTCACCGATGACGGCGTCATTGGCCTGTCGCTCGTCAAGGACGAGAAGGGCCGCGAGAAGGACTACCAGATCGAGCGCGGGAGCCGCACGCCCACGGACGACATCGACGACGCGGCCATGAGGCTCATGTTCGACGTCGTGGCGCCGAGGGGCAAGGGCCGGCGCTGGCGCGAGGCTCCTGCCGGCGGCTATACCACGCTGCGCTTCTCGGACGTGAAGCGCGCCGCCAAGAAGGCGCCCCAGACCTACTCCGAGGCGCTTGGCGAGTGGAGCAGCGAGGTGAGCGCCCGCTGTGAGACCCGCGGTTTCTTCGATGACGCCGGCTTCACGGGACGCGCCCCGCTCATAACGCTCAGCGTCATCCTTGGCGTTGCCGGCTGCGTCGTGGGACTGCTCCTGCTCGGCGCCGAGGCCTATGCGGCCGGCTTTGGCGTGCTCGTGGCCAACATCGTTGCCTGTGTGGTCTCGTGCGTGGTCGCCGCCGGCCTGCGCCCGATGTCTGCCGAGGCCGTTGAGCTCAAGGCGCAGCTCTCGGCGCTTCGCAAGTGGCTCCAGGAGTTCACGCTGCTCAAGGAGGCCGTCCCGCGTGATGTTGCGCTGTGGGACCGCCTGCTCGTCATGGCCGTGGTGCTGGGCGTTGCGGACCGCGTGGTCGAGCAGCTGAGGATGGCGGCGCCCGAGGTTCTCGAGAACCCGTACTTCTACAGCTACTACTGGTATCACTCCTATGGCAGCCTTGGCTCGCCCGCGACGGCGTTCACGACGAGCTACGAGAGCGCGCACCACGTGAGCACGGCGGCGATGGCCTCCTCGTCGAGTAGCTCGGGTGGCGGCTTTGGCGGCGGCTTCTCCGGCGGTGGCGGCGGAGGAGGAGGCGGTGGCGGTGGCGGCGGTGCGTTCTAGCCGCGGCTCGTCGCCCGCACGCTGACGGATAAAGCGAGGGTCCGGTTGCCACGGAGCTGGTGACCGGACCCTCGTTCACTTTTCTTGGCGGCTCCGTGCGCAATCTAGCGGTTTTGTGACCCATTACATGGTCGCAAAACCGAGTAGTGAACGCCTTTTGCTCATATTTGGGGATAGCGTGTTTCGAGTCATGTCGCAAGCATGCTGGTAGCTGTTCTGTGCGGAGTTATGTCAACCCGTCGTTTTCGAAAAAGGCTGCCCGTGCTCGTGCACAACTCGGGTTTCGGACCAAGAAGCGGGGCCTTCTCTTGGTAGATGCGCCGCCGCGCTCCTCTAGGCGCGCCCGCCATAGACGAAGTAGCGCTCGGGCGCGTCCGCGACGGCGCCGGTGCGCTCGGCGAGTCGCTCGAGCCCAAGGTGCTCGTAGAAGGGCCAGTCGCAGTCCGTGTCCGTGACGAGCCAGTAGCGCTCGGCGCCGTGGCGCGAGAAGTGGTCTCGGGCCCGTGCAAGCAGCCTGCGCCCAAGACCGTGGCCGCGTGCCGCCTCGCCAACGACGAGCAGCAGCACGCGCGGCTGATTCGCAAGGCCTGCCTCGGCGCGCATCTCGTCTGTTGCCCGGGCCTCGTCGAGGTAGACGGGCTCGCTGGGCTCCGTCGCGCGCTCCTCGCGCTCGCGGGCCCGGGCAAGCAGCCGCTCGGCGGCCTCGCGGGCCTGCTGCCCCACGCCCTCCCAGTACGCGGACGCCTCGGCGCTCGCATGCGTCCCCTGCGTGAGGATGATGCCGACGACCTGCCCATCGAGCAGGGCCTTCATGCCCCACGTGGACTCCGCGAGATACGACGCCACCTCGTCGGTAGCAAGCAGTCGGGCCGCCACCTCGCGCTCGTCGCCATCCAGCCCGGCTTCGTCGAGCGTGCCGGCGGCCAGGTCGCCGAGCCCGTCCGGCGAGTACCATGCGGCCTGCGCCAGTCCCACGATGTCGTCGAGGTCCGTCCTCGTGACCCGCTCGAACGTGATGCCGTCTGTCATGTCGTCCATGTGCGCTCCTTAGCTGCCGCTCCCGTATGTCGTGCCGATTTCTGCTTCATCCTCATGCCAAGAATGGCACAAAGCGAGTGCGTCCGCGTTCGCCTGTTGCGGCACAATATAGGTTTGGGAGTTCAAACCCCGGCGCTGGCGCTCGTGCGTCCCGCCGGCGGAGGCCGCTCCCACAAGCATTTGCACTTCAACGAGGAGGTTTCATGGTACAGGGTTCCATCAAGAGGGCGCTCGTCTCGGTCACTGACAAGACCGGTGTCGTCGAGTTCGTCAAGACGCTCGAGGATGAGTTCGGCGTCGAGGTGATTTCTACCGGCGGCACGGCCCGCGTGCTCGCGGACGCCGGCGTCAACGTCGTCCCCATCGAGCAGTACACGGGATTCCCCGAGATGATGGATGGTCGCGTCAAGACCCTGCACCCCAAGGTGCACGGCGGCCTGCTTGCCCGCCGCGATGACGAGAAGCACATGGCTGAGGCCGCGGAGCATGGCATCGGCATGATCGACCTCGTCGTCGTCAACCTCTATGAGTTCGAGAAGACCGTTGCCAAGCCCGACGTCACCTTCGCGGACGCCATCGAGCACATCGACATCGGTGGCCCCTCCATGCTCCGCTCCGCCGCCAAGAACGCCGACGCCGTGACCGTCGTCAGCGACCCGGCGGACTACGACGCCGTCCTCGCCGAGATGCGCGCCAATGACGGCGCCACCACGCTCGAGACCCGTCGCCGCCTGCAGCTGAAGGTCTACCAGACGACCGCCGCCTATGACACGGCCATCGCCGCCTGGCTGGGCGAGCAGGCCGCCAAGGCTTCCGCCGAGGGCGAGGCCACGAGCGCCTTCCCCGAGAAGTTCGTGCTCACCGCCACCAAGGAGCAGGACCTCCGCTACGGCGAGAACCCGCAGCAGGCTGCCGCCTTCTACGTGAGCCCGGACGCGCCGGAGCACTCGCTCGCCCGCGCCGAGCAGATCCAGGGCAAGCCGCTCTCCTACAACAACATCCTCGACGCCGACGCCGCCTGGGCGGCCGTCCGCGAGTTCGACGAGCCCGCGGTGGTCATCCTCAAGCACCAGAACCCGTGCGGCTCCGCCACCGCCACGAATGTCACCGAGGCGTATGACCGTGCCTTCGCCTGCGACCCCATCTCCGCCTATGGCGGCATCATCGCCGTCAACCGTGAGGTGCCCCTGTCGCTGTGCGAGCACTTCGCCGACGTGAACAAGCAGTTCGTCGAGGTCATGATTGCCCCGAGCTACACGCCCGAGGCCCTCGAGCGCCTCTCCAAGCGCAAGAACATGCGCGTGCTCGCCACCGGCGGCGTCGACCGCACGATCGGCCACGAGGTCCGCACCGTCGACGGCGGCGTCCTCGTCCAGGACATCGACCACGTGAGCGAGGACCCCGCGACCTTCACGGTGCCCACCAAGCGCAAGCCCACGGACGCCGAGATGGACGACCTGCTGTTCGCCTGGCGCGTCTGCAAGGCCGTGAAGTCCAACGCCATCCTCGTCGCCAAGGGCCGCGCCGGCATCGGCATGGGCCCCGGCCAGCCCAACCGCACGGACTCCGCTCGCATCGCCTGCGAGCGCGCCGAGGCCGCCTGCGAGCGCATGGGCGTCTCGACCGAGGGCATGGTCGCCGCATCCGACGCCTTCCTGCCGTTCCGTGATGACGTCGACGTCCTCGCCGAGCACGGCATCACCGCGATCATCCAGCCCGGCGGCTCCATCCGCGACGAGGAGTCCATCCAGGCCTGCGACGAGCACGGCATCGCCATGGTGTTTACCGGCACCAGGCACTTCCGTCACTAGTAGCTGGTGATAGTCCGGCGGGCTTCGGCCCGCCGGCATTTGGTTTGGGGGAGCGTTGTCCAAAATCTATGTCATAGAGGACGACGAAGGCATCCGCGTCGAGCTCGTTCGCATGCTCGAGCGCGAGGGCTTCGAGGTCGAGGCGTGCGAGGACTTCTCCCGCGCCGCCGAGTTCGCCCTCGCCGCCGCCCCGGACCTCGTACTTCTCGATCTCACGCTTCCGGGCACGGATGGCCAGCTCGTCTGCCGGGAGATCCGCGCCGCCTCCTCCGTCCCGGTCATCGTGCTCACGAGCCGCGTGACCGAGGCGGACGAGGTGGTCTCCATGACGCTGGGCGCGGACGACTTCGTGCCCAAGCCCTATAGCCCTCGCGTGCTTGTGGCCCACATCCAGGCCCTGCTGCGTCGCGCGGGCCAGGCCGCGACGCCCGCCTCGACCATCGAGCGCGGGGCCGTGACGCTCGACCTCTCCCGCTCCTGCGCCGCCGCGAACGGCAAGACCGTCGAGCTCACCAAGAACGAGATGCGTATTCTGGGCCTGCTCATGCGCCGTTGTCCCGCGATCGTCTCGCGCGAGGACCTCATGCGTGAGCTCTGGGACTCAGACGCTTTCGTCGATGACAACACGCTTACGGTCAACGTGAACCGCCTCCGCGCCCAGCTCGCGAGGGTGGGCGTCGAGGGCTTCCTGGTCACGCACCGTGGCCAGGGCTATTCGGTCCGGGCGTAGCCGATGAGGTTGGGAAGCTACATCCGCTCGCGCGTCCCGGAGCTTCTGGTCCTCGTGGCGCTCGAGCTCCTCCTCGCGCTCGTGCTGCGCATCTCCGGCATGGGTACGGACTTTGTCGCGTTCGTTTGCTCGATCGTGCTCGTCTCGGCGGTTGTCGCCGTTACGCTGGGGTTTGCCCGCGAGCGTGGCTTCTGGGACTCCCTCTCCGAGACCTGCTCCTCGCTCGACAACGCGTGCCTGCTGCCCGAGCTCATCGACAGGCCGGAGTTTCCCGAGGGCCAGGCGGCCTATGACGCGCTTGTCTCCGTGGCGAAGTCCGCCAACGACGAGGTCGCCGAGCAGCGCCGCTTCGTCGGGGAGTATCGCGCCTACGTCGAGACCTGGGTGCATGAGGCAAAGAGCCCGATTACCGCTGCGCGCCTGGCGCTCTCAAACCTCGAGGAGGACGCGGATGCGTGCGCGGCCTGCCCGCGCGAGGTCGAGCCGGTCGTTCCGCGCTTGCGCTCGCTCGAAGACGAGCTCGCCCGCGTCGAGCGCTACGTTGAGCAGGCGCTGTTCTACGCGCGCTCCGAGACGCTCGAGCGCGACTTCCTCGTCCGCTCCCACTCGCTTCGCGAGATGGTGGCCTCGGCCATCAAGGCCAACGCGAACCTGCTCATCGGCGCCGGCGTGACGCCGCGTCTGGGCGAGGGCCTCGACCTCAAGGTCTTCACGGACGACAAGTGGCTCGTCTTCATGCTGGGGCAGCTCCTCCAGAACACGGCCCGCTACGTGCGCCCCGGTTGCGAGGGCTGGCCTCAGGTCTGGTTTGACGCGCGCCTCTTGGACGAGGGCCTCGCGAACGAGCGCGTCGAACTGACCGTGCGGGATAACGGATGCGGCGTGAGTGCGGCGGACCTGCCGCGCGTGCTCGAGCGGGGCTTTACGGGCGACAACGGCCGTACCCACAAGCAGTCGACGGGCCTGGGCCTTTGGCTCGTCGCACGCCTCGCCCGGAAGATGGGCGTCTCGGTCGCGGTTGACTCGGCAGAGGACGAGTTCTTCTCCGTGACGCTTGCCTTCCCCGCTAACAAGATGCACTACTTCGAGGGCTAGCGGCTGCGCGCTGTTGGCTCGGCCTGGCCGTCCGCATATTCGGGCGTTGCCGCTCGAGGCTTGCCGAGCGCCCGGCGCGCTCGCCCCACCGCTCGCCGCCGCCCGCGGGCCCGAGATCGGACGAAAAAAGAGGGCCGGCCACGTGGCCGACCCTCGGGTGCCAGGCGGTGCCCTGCTCGCCGTCCGCGCTACGCCGTGTAACGGGTGCGAACGGCGTCGTTCAGGATGCCGCGGCTCATGGCGTAGGTGACCAGGAAGTAGCCACCGTATGCTGCGAGGAAGAATACGCAGGTGAAGCCCACCATGGCGCTGATGGTGAGGCCGCCGAACAACCTGACGAGGTCGATGACGACCCTCAGCGCCACGAGCGAGTGGGCGACGCCGACCGCGAGCGGGAACATGAAGAACACAGTCTGCTGTGCGAGCATGGAGTGGGCGATCTGTCGCTTGTCGCAGCCGAGCTCGGAGAGCACGCGATAGCTGCGGCTGGCGTCGGACACGCCGGAGAGCTGCTGGATGGCAAGGATGGCGGCGCAGGCGATCACGAGCACGAAGCCGATGCAGATGGCGAGGTAGCTGACGGCGCCCGCCGTCGTGTTGGTTTGGGCGAGCATCTTACTGCGGGTCACGCTGGGCCCGAAGAAGCCGAAGACGTCGCTGCCCGACCTGATGTTGCTGTGCTCGATGTGGCTAAGCGCCGCCTGGCTCATGAACTCGTCGCCCTGCTCGGTGCTGACGCCCCGCTTGTTGTAGTTGACGAGCAGGTATGAGCTCTTGACCTGGAGGTGCGCGTCGTCGACGACGGCGTCGGGGACGATGACGGTGCCGGAGTTGGAGCCCATGGCGGAGTTCGTCAGGGCGCTGTTGTCGACGTCGACCTTCTGGGCCGCGGGCTTGAGCTCGTGGTCTCCCAGCTTGATGGTGGGGTCGGAGGCGAGGACCTTGTCGTAGAAACCGGCGATGGTGTCGCCCATGTCGCAGGTGATGAGGTAGTCATTCTCGCCCAGGTCCACCCGCGGCTTGCCGCGATAGGCGAGGAGCTGGTTGTACTGGCTCTCCCTCATGACGTCGAGCCCCAGGAGGTCGGCGTCCGAGTTGGTCATGCCGCCGGGAACTTCGGCTCCCGTCCTCTCGGCGAGGGCGCCAATGGTGAGTGGATTCTCGTCGGGTGTGCCCTCGCCGCTCGTGATGCGGGTGACCTGTTCGCTTCCGAGCGGGAAGTAGGTGTCGAGCTGGACCGTGGAGTCACAGACGGAGCCAAGGTCGACCCCGCGTGCCTCGAGTTCGCTCGCGACATCGAGCGGCTGGTCCAGCGCGACGTAGCGCACGGGGTTGAGGTCCTCGTCGGTGCCCTCGGAGGGGCTGTAGTTGTACCAGAAGCTCTGGCTGAAGTCGACGGGGTTCACGCGCTCGATGCTGTTGGTCATGGCGTTGACCATCGACATGCCGGTGGTGACGGAGGTGATGGCGAGGAACAGGATCATCGAGATCATGGCCATCGAGAAGGAGACGGTGTTGACCTTGGCGGAAAGCTGGCGAAGCGTGAAGGCGTTGAGGCCGCGCCAATAGATGCCGCGCACGGCTTGGAGGAGCTTGAGCAAAAGCCCCGAGAGCCCAAAGAAGAACAAGACGGTTCCAAGGGTCACCATTCCCGTGGTGATCTCGAACTGGGTCATCGCGGCTCCGAGCTCTTCACTCCTGGCGGTGACGGGGAGGCCGTCATGCAGCAGGCGGGAGTAGGCCACTCCGATGAGCACGGCGCCAAGCAGGCACACCAGACCTGCGAGCAGCGGGTTGCGCGTCTTGATCGACTCGTTGCGGCGCCCCGACCCCATGAGGTCGACGAGGCGTGACCTGCGCACCACGCGAAGGTTGAACACGAGTGTCACGAGGAAGATCGTGGCGAGGCATCCCACGGTGAGCGCCAGGGCGCTCGTGGAGAAGATGAATCTGAAGTTGGCGATCTGCGTCTTGAAGAGCGAGGCGGTGAAGAAGACCATCAGCTGGGAGAGGCCAACGCCCAAGATGGTGCCGAGGACGAGCGCCGCGGCTGACATGATGACCGTCTCGAGCGCCATGACGCGGGCGACCTGGCCGCGCGTCATGCCTAGCACCTGGTAGAGACCAAACTCCTTATTGCGACGCCTCATGATGAAGTTGTTGGCGTAGACCATAAGAAAGCCCATGACCGCACCGAGAAACACGGTGAGGTTGCCGAGTAGCTCGCCGAGGACCTCGTCCAGCCCTTCGATGCTGACGTTGGCGAGGTCGACCTGCAAGCTGATGGTGTTGAACGCATAGAAGACGGTCACGCCGAGCGTGAGCGTGAGCAGGTAGATGAGGTAGTCGCGCCGCGCGCGGGCGACGCTGCCCCAGGCGAGCCTACAGAGCATCGGAGCCCTCACCACCCATCATCGCAACGACCTCCATGATGCGGTCGAAGAACTCGCGATGGGGCGAGCTTCCGCGGCGGAGCTCGGTGAAGATCTTGCCGTCGCGGATGAACAGCACGCGCCCCGTGTAGCTTGCCGCGAAGCTGTCGTGGGTGACCATGAGGATCGTGGCATCCCTCTCCTCGTTGAGCTGCTGGAGGCTCTCGAGCAGGAGGCGGGCGCTCTTGGAGTCGAGGGCGCCGGTGGGCTCGTCTGCCATGATGACGGCAGGCTTGGTGACGAGCGCGCGGGCGGCGGCGACGCGCTGCTGCTGGCCGCCGGAGAGCTGGTAGGGATACTTGTCGAGCACGTCCGCGATGTTGAGGCGGCGGGCCATCTCCTCCACGCGGGCAAGCGTCTCGCCGGCGGAGACGCGGGAGATGGTGAGCGGCAGGGCGATGTTCTCGCGAGCGGTGAGGGTGTCGAGCAGGTTCGAGTCCTGGAAGATGAAGCCAAGCTGCTCGCGGCGGAAGCGCGCGAGCTCGCCGGCACGCATGGACGTGACGTCGACGCCGCGCACGAAGACGTGGCCGCTCGTGGCAGAGTCGATGGTCGAGACGCAGTTGAGCAGCGTCGACTTGCCGGAGCCCGAGGCGCCCATGATGGCGACGAACTCGCCCTCGTTCACATCGAAGGAGACGTCCGCCAGGGCGCGGGTGGTCGCTCCGCGGCCCTTCTTGCCGCGGTTCCCGTAGGTCTTCTCGAGGTGCTGGACGGAGAGGACCGAATTCGCAGGCGCCTGACGCACCGCAGGCCCATCGAGAGGAATGTTGGAGTTGGGCTGATAGTGGTTGCCCATGGGTATCCTTTCTTTTGCGCCTCGTCGTCGGGGCGCGGCTGCATGACACCAGTATCGTTGCGCGACCGTCCCTGCGGAGCCATCGAATTGGCTTACAGTGTGGTTGCAAAAATGTAATGTTGAGCACCCGCGTGCGTGTGTGCGTGCGGGCATGTGGGCGTCGTGCGCGCGGCGCCTCCAGGTCCTGGCGCGAAGCGCTCGCAGAAAGGCGGTTCTTCATGGCAGATGGCAAGATTCCCGAGGAATTCGAGGTGGGCACGCCCGTGCTCGTGTGTCGCTGGCGCCTGCAGGACGGCGCGCTGCCGATCGAGAACCGGCACCTGCGCGCGCTGGGGCGCCGTCACGTGCTGGGCAAGAAGCTCTCCAGGCAGCTGCTTGCCTGGGCCAAGCAGCACATAGAGTGGACGCTCGCGGACGGCACGGCCGAGCACCCGGACGGCGTGCTCATGCTCCTCGTCGACGCCGAGGGCCGCGCTGCCATGGCGTGCGGAGACTACGAGCCCCTGCCGGACACGACGCTGGCCGGCCTTCTCGCGCGCGCCGCGTCTGGCAGCGACGAGGCGTCCGAGACTGACATCGCCCCCGAGACGATCTGGGTGGGCCGCGGCCGCGGCCTTGCCGTGGGCATGGCGCCCGGCGAGCACCCCTCTGGCGCGGCCTCGCTCGTCGAGGACCTCGCCAAGACGCTTGGCATGCCCGTCGAGCGCGACCCGCAGCTGCTCGCGCGTCTCACCGACGCTGCCGAGAAGCCCGCCGAGGCGTTCCTCGTCTCGGACGAACACGGCATCATCCCCGCGTCTGATGCGTCCGGCGCGCTGGCGAGGAAGTTCGCCGATGGCTGGGACCGCCTGCTCGAGCGCTCCCGCCGCCGTTAGGACCAAAGGGGACGGGTTACTTTGGTCCCGCCCCGTCCGATGCCGCCGGGACCAGATGAACCCGTCCCCTTTGGCGCCGCCGTTTGGACGTATATCCGAACGGCGGCGCCACTTTCTCAAATTGACGATTAATCAGTGCTCATTTGCGGGATAATCAAACCGCTATGAAGAGATATCACCCTCTGGCGATCGGGGAATTCGCCACGGGGTGATTTCGCGTGCTCGGGCATCCGCCAAGGTGGCGGAGGCGGCTCTTCTCGTCAAGCCCGCGCGTGACCTCGACAGAAGGAGAGGATATGGCACGTAAGTTCAAGTCTATGGACGGCAACGAGGCTGCTGCTTGGGTCTCGTACGCCTACACCGAGGTGGCGGGCATCTACCCGATCACGCCGTCCAGCCCGATGGCCGACCACGTCGACCAGTGGGCAGCCCAGGGCCTGAAGAACGTCTTCGGCACCCCCGTCAACGTGGTCGAGATGGAGTCCGAGGCTGGCGCGTCGGGCACCGTCCACGGCTCCCTTGGCGCCGGCGCCCTCACGACGACCTACACGGCGTCCCAGGGCCTGCTGCTCATGATCCCGAACATGTACAAGATTGCCGGCGAGGGCCTGCCGGGCGTGTTCCACGTCTCCGCCCGCTGCGTCGCCTCCCACGCGCTCAACATCTTCGGTGACCACTCCGACGTCATGGCCTGCCGCCAGACCGGCTTCGCCATGCTCGCCGAGGGCAACGTCCAGGAGGTCATGGACCTCTCGCCCGTCGCCCACCTCGCTGCCATCAAGGGCCGCGTGCCGTTCCTGAACTTCTTCGACGGCTTCCGCACCTCGCACGAGATCCAGAAGGTCGCCATGTGGGACTTCGACGACCTCAAGGACATGCTGGACATGGATGCCGTCCAGGCCTTCCGTGACCACGCCCTGAACCCCGAGCACCCGCACGCCCGTGGCTCCCACGAGAACGGCGACATCTTCTTCCAGCACCGCGAGGCCTGCAACACGGCCTACAACGAGCTGCCCGCCGTTGTCGAGGAGTACATGAACAAGATCAATGCCAAGCTCGGCACTGATTACGGCCTGTTCAACTACTACGGCGCCCCCGACGCCGACCGCGTGGTCGTCTGCATGGGCTCCTTCTGCGACGTTCTCGAGGAGGTCATCGACTACCTGAACGCCCACGGCGAGAAGGTCGGCCTCGTCAAGGTCCGCCTGTTCCGCCCGTTCTCCATCAAGCACTTCGTCGACGTGCTCCCCGAGACGGTCAAGAAGATCGCCGTCATGGACCGCACCAAGGAGCCGGGCTCCATCGGCGAGCCGCTCTACCAGGACGTCGTGACTGCCCTCTACGAGGCCGGCAAGACCGACATCCTCGTCTCCGGCGGCCGCTACGGCCTCGGCAGCAAGGACACGCCGCCCGCGTCTGCCTTCGCCGTGTTCGAGGAGCTCAAGAAGGACGAGCCCAAGCGCGAGTTCACCATCGGCATCAACGACGATGTCACGCACCTCAGCCTCCCCGAGGACGAGGACGCGCCCAACACCGCTGACCCGAGCACCATCGAGTGCAAGTTCTGGGGTCTCGGCGGCGACGGCACCGTTGGCGCCAACAAGAACTCCATCAAGATCATCGGCGACCACACGGACAAGTACGTCCAGGCCTACTTCCAGTACGACTCCAAGAAGACCGGCGGCGTCACCACCTCGCACCTGCGCTTCGGTGACTCCCCGATCCGCTCGCCGTACTACGTCACGAAGGCCGACTTCGTGGCCTGCCACAACCCCTCCTACATCGTCAAGGGCTTCAAGATGGTCCGCGACGTCAAGCCGGGCGGCACGTTCCTCGTGAACTGCCAGTGGTCTGACGAGGAGTTCGCCGAGCACCTGCCGGCCGTGGCCAAGCGCTACATCGCCAAGAACAACGTGAACGTCTACCTCATCGACGCCATCGACCTCGCCGCCAAGGTGGGCATGGGCAAGCGCACGAACACCGTGCTCCAGTCTGCCTTCTTCGCCCTGGCCAAGGTCCTGCCTGCCGAGGACGCCCTCCAGTACATGAAGGACGCCGCCACTAAGTCCTACATGAAGAAGGGCCAGGCCATCGTCGACGCCAACCACAAGGCCATCGACGCCGGCGCCACCGCCTTCCACAAGTTCGAGGTGCCCGCTGACTGGGCCACTGCCGAGGACAAGCCGTCCGAGCTCTCCATCGAGGGCCGCGCCGCCATCGTCGAGCAGGTCAAGAACCTCCTCGAGCCCATCAACCGCATGGATGGCGACTCCCTGCCCGTCTCCGCGTTCGAGAAGCACATCGACGGCCAGTGGGAGCTCGGCGCCTCTCAGTACGAGAAGCGCGGCGTTGCCGTCATGGTTCCGCACTGGGACGAGACCAAGTGCATCCAGTGCAACCAGTGCTCCTATGTCTGCCCGCACGCCACGATTCGCCCGATCGCCCTCACGGCTGACGAGGCTGCCGCGGCTCCTGAGAACATGCGCATGATCGATGCCAAGGGCAAGGGTACCGAGGGCCTGAAGTTCGCCATCGCCGTGTCCCCGCTCGACTGCATGGGCTGCTACAACTGCGTGACGGCCTGCCCGAAGGACGCTCTCACCATGGTCCCGCAGGAGGACGAGCTCGACCAGGCTCCCGTCTGGGATTACGCCGTCAACAAGGTCTCCGAGAAGAAGGAGCTCGTTGCCGCCAACGTCAAGGGCAGCCAGTTCGCCAAGCCGCTGCTCGAGTTCTCCGGCTCCTGCGCCGGCTGCGCCGAGACGTCCTACGCTCGCCTCGTCACCCAGGTCTGCGGCGACCGCATGTTCATCTCCAACGCCACCGGCTGCTCCTCCATCTGGGGCAACCCCGCTGCCACCTCGCCCTACACGGTTAACGCCGAGGGCCACGGCCCGGCTTGGAACAACTCCCTGTTCGAGGACAACGCTGAGCACGGCCTCGGCTTCGCCGTGGGTTACGCCGCCGTCCAGGACAAGCTCGTCGCTCAGACCAAGGCCCTGCTCGAGGGCGACGCTTCTGACGCTCTGAAGACCGCCGCCACCGCCTGGCTCGAGAACCGCAACGACACCGAGGGCTCCAAGACCACGGCCGCTGCCTACGTCGCCGAGCTCGAGAAGTGCGGCTGCGATGCTGCCAAGGCCATCCTCGCCGACAAGGCTTACCTCACCAAGAAGTCCTTCTGGATCTTCGGCGGCGACGGCTGGGCCTATGACATCGGCTTCGGCGGCCTGGACCACGTCCTGGCTTCCAACCACAACGTCAACGTCTTCGTCTTCGACACCGAGGTCTACTCCAACACGGGTGGCCAGGCCTCCAAGGCCTCTAACCTCGGCCAGGTCGCGCAGTTCGCTGCCGCCGGCAAGGTGACCAAGAAGAAGTCCCTCGCCGAGATCGAGATGTCCTACGGCTACGTCTATGTCGCCCAGGTCGCCATGGGTGCCAACCCCGCGCAGACGCTCAAGGCCATCACCGAGGCCGAGGCCTACGACGGCCCGTCCCTGGTCATCGGCTACAGCCCCTGCGAGATGCACTCCATCAAGAAGGGCGGCATGATGCACTGCCAGGAGGAGATGAAGAAGGCCGTCGATTGCGGCTACTGGAACCTCTTCCGCTTCAACCCGGCTGCGCCGGAGGGCAAGAAGTTCTCGCTCGACTCCAAGGAGCCGGCTGGCGGCTACCAGGAGTTCCTCATGAACGAGGCCCGCTACGCCTCGCTCACGCGTTCGTTCCCCGAGCGCGCCAAGGAGCTCTTCGCCGAGAACGAGCAGGCTGCCATGGAGCGCTACGCTCACCTGCTCAAGCTCAAGGCCCTCTACAACGAGGCCTAGTCACGAGCGCCATCTAGTTCGCTGAGCTAGGAAGGGCCCGTCCCAGACTCTGGGGCGGGCCCTTTTGCGTTCGAGGCGGCCATGGGTTTGCGAGCGTTTGCCGATGCGTGGCGAGGCGATGGGATGAACGAAATCCTCGAAACTACGAAAAATATCGCCGGCCATGAATGCTGGCTCAGTTGCTTCGGCAAGCGGCGGATTTTCCCCGGTGGGGTAGAATGTCATTACGTATTGGGGGAGGGGCCGCCACGCGGCGGATTCGGCAGGGTCATGCCTTGGGCAGGCGGCCCTCTCCACGAGCCTTTGGGCGGCGCATAGCATGAATCCCGCCATAGTCATACCTACCTATTGGGCAAATGACCCGTCACAGCCCGGCGTGTACGATCACGCGACGGCCGTAGACGAGCCGCTGCCCGAGCTTGCGCGCTGCCTGGACTCGCTCGATGACGTCTGCGGCGTCATCCGCGTCATCGTCCTGCTCGTGGCGCCGCCAGAGGCCGAGGCCTCGGCGCGCGCCCGCATCCAGGCCATCGTCCGCGAGCATGCGGACCTAAACCCGCTGGTCATCGGCTCGGGTGAGGCACGCCTCATCGCGGGGCGCATCGAGACGCTCTGCCCGGGGTTCTCGGGAGAGTTTGCGTCACTGCGCGGCTACGGGTCCATTCGCAACATGGGGCTTGTCGCGTGCGCGATGCTCGGGCATGACGTCGCCGTCTTCATGGATGACGACGAGGTCGCGCTCTCGCCGGACTTTCTCGTTGACGCGGTGTATGGCTTGGGCCGGCTCACGCGTCAGGACCTCAAGATCCTGGCCAAGACGGGGCATTTTGTGGACGAGAACGGCTCCCATCTCGCGGACGTCTCGCGCCCCAAGTTCTGGGAGCGCTGGTGGTCGAAGCGCCGTGAGTTCAACGAGTGGATGTCTGGTGCCCTCGAGGGTTCGCGGATCAAGCGCTCGAACTATGTGTGCGGAGGCTGCATGACCGTGCACGCGGCGGCGTTCTCTCGCGTGCCCTTTGACCCGTGGATCACGCGTGGCGAGGACCTCGACTACCTGATGAACCTGCGGATGGCTGGCTTCGAGATGTGGTTCGACCGCCAGTGGTACGTAAGGCACCTGCCGCCGACGACGCCAGATGCCCCCAACCGCTTCCTGCAAGACGTCTATCGCTGGATCTACGAGCGCGCCAAGCTTGACTTTTGCGCGCGCCGCCCCAGCCTTCGCCGGGTGACGGCGGACTCGCTCATGCCCTATCCGGGAAAGTGGCTCACGGCAGAGCTGGACGAGCGCATCTCGCGCACGGCACTCGCCCGCGCCATCGCGGGGCCCGAGAGGGCGGCCTACCTGAGGACCTGGCGGTGTGGCCGGGCGGACGCCTATGCGTATGCCGCGGCAAATGCGGAGAACTACGCCCGGCTCCTGAGCTTCTGGCCGAGCGTCGTGGACGAGATTTGGGACGACGAACGCCTGGCCTCTGCCGTCCTCGAGATGTCATCCGGGCGAGACGAGGGCCCCGACCCCACCTCGCCTGCCACCGAGAAAGGAGTGGGAGCTTGAGCCCCAACCGCCTGAACGGTCGCCTCTCGCGACTCGACGACGTCCGCAGCTCGCAGGCAACCGAGCGGATCCTTGGCCTTGCGTCAAAGACGCTCGACCTCATGCGCTCTGGCCTTACCAGGCAGAGCTGCCAGGACGTTTGCCGCCTGCTGCTTCCCGAGACAACCGCCATCGCCGTCGCCATGACAGACACGGAGCGCGTGCTTGCCTACGAGGGCGCGCTTGCCGCGGACTTCCCGCCTGGCAGCCCCATTCACACGGCCGCCACGCTCGAGGTGCTCCAGAGCGGCAAGCTCGGGCTCTTCCAGGCGCGAGGCGAGGGTGACGATGCGTCCTCCGAGCTGCCCCGCACTGTGCGTGGCGGCATCGTGGTGCCGCTGAACGTGCAGGACCGCCCCCACGGCACTATCAAGTTCTACTATCGCTCGCCGGCCGACATCGATCGCAGCCAGCTTGCCATCGCGCGTGGCTTTGGCCAGCTGCTCTCGACGCAGCTCTCTACCCACGAGCTCGACCGTCAGGCCGAACTTACGGCAAAGGCCGAGGTAAAGGCTCTGCAGGCTCAGATCAACCCGCACTTTTTGTTCAACACGATCAACACGATCGCTGCGCTCACGCGCACGGACCCGGCGCAGGCGCGCAACCTCCTGCGCGAGTTCGCCGTGTTCTATCGTCAGACGCTCGAGAGCTCGGACCAGCTGATCCCGCTTGCCCGTGAGCTCGAGCAGACGCGTCGCTACCTGCGCTTCGAGCACGCTCGCTTTGGCCAGGACCGCATCCTCGAGCGCGAGCACGTGGGTGTGGGCTGCGGCGAGGTGCTCGTGCCGGCCTTCATCGTCCAGCCCATCGTGGAGAACGCCGTCCGCCATGCCATGCGAGACGAAGGGCCGCTCCACATCGACATTCGCGCGGACGTGGACGAGGGTGACGTGCTCATTGCCGTGGCCGACGACGGCCTGGGCATGGACGAGCAGACGGTTGCCATGCTGCGCGATGGCATCGAAGGAAACCGGGGTTCCGGCTGCTCGAGAGATGAAAAGGGAACCGGGATTGCTTTGAGAAATGTTGCAGAGCGTCTCGAGAGGTTCTATGGTTTTGGGTCGGGCATCGATATTATGTCGAAGCCCGGCGAGGGCACGTGTGTGACGCTGCGTCTTGCCCACACTGCCGCTCACAACGAATAACGAGGATGTGCTTGTATGCTGCGTGCCATGATTGTTGACGACGAGGCCCCCGCTCGCTCCGAGCTGCGCTTCCTGCTCGAGGAGACCGGTCGCGTCGACGCGATCGTCGAGGCCTCGAGCGCCCGCGACGCCGTCGAGAAGCTGATGGACGGTCGTCCAGACGTGCTCTTTCTCGACGTCTCCATGCCCAAGACGAACGGCATGCAGCTCGCCGAGGCGCTCCACAAGCTCAAGAACCCGCCTGCGGTCGTCTTCGTGACGGCGTACAGCGAATACGCCCTCGAGGCGTTTGACGTCGATGCCGTGGACTACCTGATGAAGCCCGTCGAGACCGAGCGCCTCGAGCATGCGCTCGACAAGGTCATCGCCCGTGGCAAGGGCAACTCCGCCCCCGCCGCCCCCGCCGAGCGCATTCCGGTCGAGAAGGGCGGGCGCAAGGTGCTCGTTCCCATTGACCAGATCCGCTACATCGAGGCCAAGGACGACTACTCCTGTATCTACACGGACACGGACCGCTACCTGTCCGTCATCTCGCTCGCCCAGCTTGAGGCAAAGCTCTCCCCGCACGGCTTCTTCCGCGTTCACCGTGGCTACATCGTGAACCTGCAGTATGTGGAGGACGTCGAAGTGGTCTCGAGCGGCGTGATGCAGCTGGGCATCCAGGGCGTCGAGGGCAAGAAGATCTCCGTCTCGCGTCGCCGCGTCGTGCAGCTCAAGCGCGCGCTGGGGCTGTAACGAACGCGCAGACACATTGCATCTACCGGGGCCGGCGCTTGTCGGCTCCGTTTTTGTTGCGCGGCCTGGGCGGATGTGCGTGGCAGGTATAATCGAGCGCGTTAATCCGGCGATAGGGGGGCAGCCATGGCGGGCAAGCGCATCGACGTTCTGAGTGACACGCACGGCAGGCTCTCGAACGAGGTGCTCGACGCGCTGGACGGCTGCGACCTCATCGTCCACGCCGGCGACATCACGTCCGACGAGGACTTCGTGACGCTCGGTGCCCTGGCGCCGCTGCGCCTGTGCCTGGGCAACAACGACTGGGCGGGCGAGTACGGCCCCGAGGTGACGCGCAAGGTGCGCTTTGAGTACGAGGGCCTCCAGTTCTGCGTCTGCCACTATCGCCAGGACCTCACGGGCGAGCGCTTCGACGTGGGTGTGTTTGGCCACACGCATGTGCCCGAGAGGGACACGCTTGGCAACGGCGCGCTCGTCATGAATCCGGGCAGCCCCACGTTCCCTCGCAGCTCGAGCGGCCCCACCATGGGCCGCATCTACGTCGAGGACGGACGCGTGCTGTCATCGGAGATCATCAAGCTCGGCGACGGCGAGGATCGCGGCTGGGGCCGCAGCTTCTTTGCCGGCTGGTAGGCGAGGCGCCGGTGGCGGGCGAGCCGGGTGGAACCAAACGAACCCGTCCCCTTTGGTCCGTCCCCTTTGGTCCGGTTTGCGCTAGAGGTGCTCGCGCAGCTCCTTGACGAGGCGGGCCTTGGGCGCGCTGCCGACCATGGTGTGCACGGGCTTGCCACCCTTGAACAGGATGAGCGTCGGGATGGACATGACCTGGAATCGCATGGCGAGGTCCTGGTCGTTCTCGACGTTCACCTTGCAGACGGTGAGCTCGTCTGACATCTCGTCCGAGATCTCCTCGACGACGGGCGCGAGGGCTCGGCATGGCCCGCACCAGCTGGCCCAGAAGTCAACGAGGACGGGCTTCTCGGAGGAGCGAATCGTGGCGTCGAACGTCTCCTCTGTGAGCTTGCGTGTTGCCATGGTGCCTCCCTTGGTGGGCCGCCGGCTGCGGCCATGTGGCTTTGCTTGGGGTTATACCCAGCCTCCTGCCGGGTAGTCAGCGCACAGGCGGTAGAATCCCGCTAGAGAAGTGGCGTCGGGGCCCGCGCGCATGGGGCGCGTCGGCAGCGATGCGGTTGGGAGCCCGGATGGACGTGCGTCAGGAATACCTCGACAAGGCAAGGGCCGAGCTGGGAGACCTCGCGCAGGCCGGCGTCATCATGACCGGCAACGCGTTCTCCCACGTGCTGCTCGTGAAGGGCGAGCCCGAGGTGCCTGCTGCGGACGGCTCCGTGCCCCGGCTGCTCGAGGGACCGGACGGCAAGGCCCTGCACGCGGCGCTGGGCGCCTTGGGCTACGCGCCCGAGGATTGGGGCGGCCTGTCCGTGAACGATGCCGAGGGCTACCCGCTCGTGCCCGGGACGCTGCGCCTCGCCATCGCCACGCTTGACCCTGACACGCTGATCGCGCTCGACGATGCCGCTGCCGCCGCCATCCGCGAGGCGTTCGCGGACGAGCTCGTGGAGCTCGAGAGCCTCGATGCCGCCACGCTCAGCCCCGGCCTCGTCGTGCGCGTCCTGGGCATGCGCGTCCTGGCGCTTGGCGGGTTCGAGAAGAGCCTGTCTGACCCCAAGGCAAAGCAGCTCATGTGGGCGCGACTCAAGCAGCTCCCGCCCCAGGGCGAACCCTACTAGCGCTGCCCCCCCCTCGCCGTTCGGGCGCCTGTGGCCCCAAGCGCTCACGGAGCCACTCGTTTGCGGTACGCTTAAGTCTGGTATGCGAAGGCGGCCCTGCCCGCACGGCCGCCGCCATCGTCCAAGGAGGACATATGTCGAACATCCCCGCGCCCGTCGACGCAACCAAGACCCCCGAGTGGGAGGCCCTCAAGGCCCACCACGACAAGCTCGTCGCGGACCACTTCAACCTCAAGGACGCCTTCGCTGCAGACGACAAGCGCGTCGAGAAGCTCTCGTTCGACATGAGCGACCTGCACTTTGACCTCTCGAAGGACCTCGTCACCGACGAGACCGTCAAGCTGCTGTGCGACCTCGCCCGCGCGGTGAAGGTCGAGGAGCGGCGCGACGCCATGTTCAGCGGCGAGCACATCAACACCACCGAGGACCGTGCCGTCCTGCACACGGCCCTGCGCCGTCCCAAGGACCAGATCGGCAAGTTCGTCGTCGACGGCCAGGACACCGTGGCAGACGTCCACGAGGCTCTCGACCGCATGTACGCGTTTGCCGAGCGCGTCCGCTCCGGCGAGTGGAAGGGCGTCTCGGGCAAGCGCATCGAGCACGTCATGAGCATCGGCATCGGTGGCTCGGACCTCGGCCCGGTCATGGCCTACGAGGCGCTCAAGCCCTATGCGGACGCCGGCATCGACTGCCGCTTCGTCTCCAACATCGACCCGAACGACATGGCCGAGAAGACGCGCGGCCTTGACCCCGAGACCACGCTCGTCATCATCGTCTCCAAGACGTTCACGACGCTCGAGACGATCACGAACGCTCGCGAGGCCCGCACCTGGATGCTCGACGCGCTGAAGGCGCAGGGTGCCATCGATGGCTCTGACGCCCAGAACGCCGATGCTATCAAGAAGCACTTCGTCGCCGTCTCCACGAACCTCGAGCTCGTCGAGCAGTTTGGCATTGACCCCGAGAACGCCTTTGGCTTCTGGAGCTGGGTCGGCGGCCGCTACTCCGTTGACTCCGCCGTGGGTCTCTCGCTCATCATCGCGTTCGGCCCCGAGCGCTTTGCCGAGTTCCTCGCCGGCTTCCATGACGTCGACAACTACTTCAAGAACACGCCGCTCGAGCGAAACGTCGTGGCGCTCATGGGCCTCATGAACGTCTGGTACGTCAACTTCTGCGGCATGGGCAGCCACGCCGTGTTGCCGTACAACCAGTACCTGCACCGCTTCCCGGCCTACCTCCAGCAGCTCACGATGGAGTCCAACGGCAAG
>OLNN01000881.1_pt1 | contig 28518 bp, 43 predicted proteins | sample 1672141 | NCBI WGS metagenome assembly OLNN01 (sample SAMEA3136652, study PRJEB25190) | human gut metagenome | biome: human gut; feature: human-associated habitat; material: faeces | place: Austria | collected 2013
TTCTCGGACTATACAAGCTGTCTCGCCTATTGTAGGCAAGAGCTCTCCGAAGAAATTGGCAAGGTGCGGATTTGGAAGCAGGTATTAGGCAGGGACAGCTCCCATAGAGACAGTCTGACTTTGACCGCCGAGCTGGAACCTCTCTGTTTGGATGTGTCTCCTACCTGCGATTTGGACGATGTGTTCCCCAGCCTGTGGGTGGACCTTCCCATGCCGTTGGCCATCAGCTTCCACGTGAAGGCCATGAACCCGCGCTGGTCCAAGGACTACGTCCGCCGCCGCTTGAAGTGGATCGACAAGGAGATGTCCGAGGACCAGATGGACGCCGTGAGCAAGGGCTACGACTTCAACCTCATCCCCAGCGAGCTGAAGTTCACCCGCGAGGAGGCCCAGGACGTCTACGAGTGCCTGAAGGGCGACAGCCAGCGGATGTTCCGCTACACGGGGCTGGTGTTCACCTACGCCCCCACCCGCGAAGAGCTGGACGAGCAGGCGATGCACCTGATATCGGTGGCGCAGGCGCAGGGCATAGAGCTCGCGAACCTGGACTACCGGCAGCGCGAGGGGCTGAACTCCGTGCTGCCGCTGGGGCGCAACCACGTGAAGGTGGGGCGCTTGATGCTCACCGACGAGATAGCCATCCAGTCCCCCTTCGCCACCTTGGAGCTGAACGACTTCGGGGGCGGCTACTATGGGCAGAACGGGCGGCCTTTATCTTGTCTATATGTAGCAGGTAAATAACCCACTGATAACATTGCAAACAAGATTACTCACAATGGAAATGACAAGGTCAAGTGCCATACGCAGTGCCCCTTTCTTACCGGTGTAATCCGGTTTGGTATTGGGAATTATCGGTTAAGCATTGGGGACTGCGTACCCACATATATATTATAACAATTAACGACAAACAAATCAAACGAGGAGGATTCACGTATGAAAGCAAAGAAAATCATGGCCGCACTCATCATCACCGCAACCGTTCTGACTGGAATGTTTGCCATTGCGCAGGCTGTCAACGGAAACACTTCGGACTCCACCCCTGTACGGATTGTCGAGTACACCGATGTAATGGATGACAAGTACGATCTGACCGGCGATGAAATCTACATCGCTCACTGCAAGGGAATTGTCCTTGACAAAGAGGGCAATGGATCCATCTATGGGGTGGACGCGGAATACAACTACATCAACTATTCCAGGCTCGGCCTGAAGCCCGGCACGGTGGTTGACACCTGGTTCACCATGGATCAGGGAACCAATTACGAAGTAACCGCCCGTTACGATATGGTCAACGGGCATCTGATCAACGCAGATTAACCCTCATCCAGAACTGACGCTGGTTTCTGCCGCCGAGCGTTCTCGGCGGTTTTAACGAGCGCCAACTTTCTCAATTTATTGTCCCCTCCTCCTTTCCATATCGGCGCTCGAAGCTGCCCCCTCCGGGTTCTCTCCGGAGGGGGTTGCGCAAAGGAGGAACTCGCGATAGGAGGAATAATATGAAGCGTGTCATTTACCTTGCGGCTTCTATCATCCTGAGTCTGGCGGCCTGGTATCTCTCTGCCTGGTCTGTAGGCTCGGTTTCGTGGCCGGCCATCCTGATGATGGTATCAGCGGTGTATACCGGAATCCGCAGTGGGTATTTTAATATCTAAAAAGTTGACAGTTTGTCAATACAAAGGAGGCTTAATAGATGAATTTGAAACAGTCCTTTCAATTCCAAAACAAACTACAGTCTTTGATGTGGTCCGCTCAGAGCGTCCTGAACAACGACGACAATGTGACGGAAACAAAGGCTGTCTACCTTCGAAGCAAGGCCGTGAATGGCGAAGAGGACAACGTGGTTATCGAGACCCCGCCATCTGGGTATGCGGGAAATGTCAACGAGCTTGCTGACTTTTTGCTTTATCTCATGGAAGAACGTGTGAAACTGAGCGACGCAATCCAGAAGGCCAAAAGATCCATCGCGTTTGATCTTGACAGCGAAGTCGGGCTGAACAAAGCTCGCCAATCCATCGCAAGCACGTTTCGGCATATGGCATCCTTGCGAAATTCCGAGACACTGGAACCCGGCGGCGGTATCGGCTATCGGTTCAACGCGGAAGGGAATCAGGTGCCGTATAAGTGTGATGTACGGCGGGTCACCACGATCAACTTCAACCGGGATGCTATTCGCAAGTACGCGGGGGAAGTTGGACAACGTGCAGACGAGGTTTCCAATCTAATCGACTTGGCCATGGTCAGTACTGATGTGGATTATGCGCCTCCGTTTAATGTGAACGACACGTTTGCAGAAATCTTTGAGACGTACATCCTGTGTACCAGACAGATCCTCGAAAGTTATCATTAAACAGCCTGTACCGGCTGTTCAAAATGCGGCAGAGAAGGGAAAGTGGAGACCGGTTCAGGCGCAGATGAACTATGAGGCTGCGCATTTATGATATGAAAAAAGTTGGGCTCTTTCAGATAATACTCGGAAAACGGAGGTTCGAATCCGTCAAGAAGAACGTCCTTTGTAATTCGTATCACTCAGCACACAACGCGAAATCTTGACTTCGCTTTTCGTCCCTCACAAAACAGAAATAAATCATCGACAACACACTCTCTTTTCTGGTAATAAAAATTTGTGCAATCAAATTTGATGACACACTGCTATAGATACCTCTTAGTGGTATTTTAAATGGTGTGTCTCAAAGAAAATGGTCAAAGCCGACTTTGATCTGCCGTATTTTGAGCAGTCGGACTCCTCATTTGTTTCCCCCTACGCCCGGGATGCTAGTTGTCCTGGGCAACATGGGCATGTGGTGGAACTGGAATACACGCTGGACTTAAAATCCAGCGCCGAAAGGATTAAGGGTTCAAATCCCTTCATGCCCACCAATTTAAAGCCCCGCCTCTTTAACAAGCGGCGGGGCTTCCAAACTATTGCTCCTCTTTCAGTAATCTTTTGAATAGGGTTGCATAGTTACTAGCACCATGAGCAATATGGTAAACGAATATAGTATCTCCAATTTGGCGATATACGCAGATATACTTTCTAGCAATTACATATCGATAGCCGCCATTGCGCAGCTCCTTATCTTGCGGAATATGACCGGACATAGGGAACATCTCTAATCTAGAAAGTGTATCCAAAATGAGATTAGTGATTTTCCGGGCAGAGTTTTGCCCAACAAGATTTAGGTGGAGTTCTGCAATATGCTCCAGTTCTATCTGGGCGGATTCTAAAATTACGAGCTTAGCCACGGCGATAGATTTCCTCTAGTCGTGCTCTGGATTCTTCCAGTGTGTAGGTAGGAGCTCCGGAAAGCCGGGCCTGTTCCGCTACTTCCAATTTCGCTTTTAGCTTCAATGTCTCCTCCCGTTGCTCAAAAGCATCGATACTCATAACAACGAGATCACCTTCACCATTCTTCGTAATATAGATTGGTTCTGCTTCTTTATGTGCTAAATCGGAAATCGAACCATAGTCATTACGGAGTGAAGTAGATGATTTAATAATCACAAGTTACACCTCCTAGAGTATTCTATGATAATTCTATCAGAATTATTTATATTTTTCAATGAGTTTTTCATATTTACTCCGTTAGCACAGCGGTCAGTGCCTCCGATTTATAATCGGAAGACGATGGTTCGACCCCATCGCGGAGTACCATAGAGCGGCGTGGCCAAATGGTAAGGCACAAGACTTTGACTCTTGTATCGTTGGTTCGATTCCAACCGCCGCTGCCATGTGTCGGTTATCCACTCGTTGCCCGTGAAGCATTGATGGTGATGCTTATGGTGAAGATGGTTCGAATCCGTCCTCGGGGGCGGGGATAACGATAGCTGACAACCATACTATACGGCACAGTACCCAAGAGGTCATAAGGGCGCAGTCTTGAAAACTGTTGTGGTGTAACAGCCGCGGGCGTTCGAATCGCTCCTGTGCCGCCATCCCATTAAGCAGGCGAGGAGGCTCTGTTTGTAGCGCAGAGCCTAATGGATCCAACTCGCGTGCTGAGAACTTGCCATGGCTACAGTGGCACAGTTCCGTGGGAATAGGGATGCACACATTCGTGCACCCTATCTGAACCTGCGAATGGTATAAAGCGGACCCACGATCCGGGTTGCAGTAAATCCATTCGCTTAATACAAAAGGGATCCCAGGTCTGGGATCCCGAACACGCTGGCGTAGTTTAATGGCAGAACTTCTGTGTTGTAAGCAGAGTGTGTGGGTTCGATTCCCTCCGCCGGCTCCAACGCCTGAGTAATTCAACGGTAGAATTGTTGCCTCGTAAGTAACATACAGCAGTTCGACTCTGCTCTCAGGCTCCAATATGAATCAACATACATGAGTACAACAAAAGCAGCGACAAGATTGGAGGACAAAAATGAACGATACGTTGCAGAAGTTGAACAATATGATCTGTATGGAAGAGGATCATGGATGTATGCTTTCATACGCATACATTGACCCGGAGATGGCGGAGGAACTGCTCGCTTTAAGCAAAGGCAACCGGCCGCTCAGCAAACGGGCGGTCGCCAAGTATCGCCGCCATATGGAAAACGGTACTTGGGACCAGGAAACTCCCACGCAGTTCATCATGTTCGACAAAGAGGGTGTGCTGATCAACGGGCACCATACTCTTACGGCACTGAAACAGTCAGGTAAGACGATCAAGCTGTGGTTCATGTTCAATGTAAACCGCAGCCCGTATATCGATGGCGGTCGTACTCGTTCTGAGGCCGACCGCTTTTGCATGGCCGAAGGAACTTCGTCTTCTTACAGACGGAGTGTTGCTATGTGTAATGTATTGTCACAGTGTACTCCGATGACCCTCGTGACAGAGGATGAGCGGTATCAGTTCATCCAGACTCATACGGATGAATTCCAGTGGGCATCTCATGACCTTAGTCTGAGCAAGGCACACCTCAGTACCGCGCCGATCAGAACGGCACTGTTGCTCGCCAGAGTTGCAGGAGCCCCGTCTGCAAAGCTGGAACATTTTTGGGAGGTGCTTCAGAGCGGATTTTCCGAGCAGGCAGATGACCGCGTGATCATCCGGCTCCGCGACTGGATCCGTGAGCAGGGAACTGACAGCCGATCCCTGGAGTACCGGCGCACGGTACTCTGTACTACATCCTTCATTCTGGAAAAATGGCTGAACGGCGAGAAAGTCAGATCGGTCACGAAGCAGAATGAGCTGGTTGTCTGGAGACCGGCTGTATAACGATTGCAAGCAATAGATTAGTCGGCAACTCGCTGCCGTACGTTGCGCAAGCAACGTGGATTAAGCGAGAAAAAATATACATGTATTGGGGAGTAACCCCGGAAAGGAAGGCATTATGTCCAACACTAAGATTATCATCGCAGGTACCACCGTCACCATGCAGTCCGCACACACCCTGGCTGAACTGGAAAAGGTCGGCAGCTATAAGCCCCAGGCTCTCCGGCTGGAAGATGAGAACGGCACTCCGTACTTCGTTGTCCTGCCCGGTGCATTCGGCAGCATCTCCGATGACGGCATCGTCTACGGTGACACCGCTCCTGATGGTTCCGAGAAGGCCGTGGTCTCCATCCCGCTGCCCTGTGTGCCCGGCAAGACCGCTAAGGAAGCTGTTGCCCTGACCTACGGCCCTGCCATTGCAAACGCCAATAAGGTGGAAGCCCAGATTGATGCAGCTCTGGCAGAGGTCAACGCCATGCTGGAAGCTGTCGAATCTGGCATTGTGATTGCTGCTCCCACTGAGGTTGAGGATGCGGCTGACATCGATGTCTCTGTCGAAGTCGAAGTCGGCTGATTGCCTCTCCATCCAGGCGGCTCATCGAGAGCCGCCTACACACACCCAAGTAAATCAACAAAGAAAAAACAAAACAAATAAATAATTGTAAAGGAGAACTACTATGATCTTTGTTAATGTTTCCGATTCTTCCCGTCGCTATGGTGATCAGGCTGTCAACGAAATGACCGAAACTCCCCGCTCTCTGTTCAATAAGCTGGGTGTCAACTTCGAACGCGCACAGACTTCTCTCAACGGTTCTATTCTGACTCCCGGTCAGATGGATATGACCTTCTCCGCCCTCGGTATCACTACCCGTGGTGTTCTGAACGCAGTTGTCAAGGGTGACGGCGCTCTGGTTTTCGTCAACGTGTCCGACAGCTCCCGTCGCTATGGTGATCAGGCGATTGACGAAACGACTGAGACCCCGCGCTCCGTCTTCAACAAGCTGGGTGTCAACTATGAGAGAGCGCAGACCTCTCTGAATGGTTCTATTCTGACTCCTGGTCAGATGGATATGACCTTTGCTGCTCTGGGCATCACTACTCGCGGCGTTCTGAATGCTGTCGTGAAGGGCGACGGTGCCTGCTAAATTAGTTTGCTCTGTGGTTAGTGTATGCTAACTTCTTAGGGCGGCTCTTCGTGAGCCGCCCTAAAGGGCACCTAATGGGTTTGTGAAGGGGGTTCTCTTAGTAATACAAACCTCCTTTCTTTTTGTTATGAACGCGAATCTTCTTTCTGTAGCTTGTGACTATCTCCTTTTTATTTCTCGGAGAGGACCCCCGTCATAAGCCCATTAGAAAAAGCACTATAGTAAATTACTGGAGGTAAAAGATATGTTTGGAGGTAAAATTAGAAATCTCTCGGTTACCGGCGAGCTCGGAGACTTCGCATTTCCTGACGTGAAGTGCGATTCTTTCCATGGCGATGTCTGTTTTGATGCGGTTGCCAAGGTATTGCTGGCTCCCCGTGGCTGTAAGCTGAGAGGCAATGTTTTCAATCTGGGAGATGACTGCAACGTGGAAACGGCCGTTGATACGGTCGCAAATATCGCGCAGACAATGGGCAATGACGAGCTGACATTCATTACTGCCAAGCGCCGTGATGAAATGGCGGAGTTATTGGAGAAGGCCGGCGATGCAATCAAAGCTGAGGGCTTCGTAGAGGATACCAGAACATCAAAGTTTATGATGAGTTTCTGTTCTAGCAAGGAGGTCCGTGTATACAGCAAAGCAGACGAGCATAAGACGATCGTTCTGGCTGTGGATGTCTCCAGTCATCAGTGGCATGTGATGTTGTCCGGGCTGACTGCCTTTCTTCCCTGGTGTTTCGAGGGTGACAATAAACTGAAGAAAAACGAGATCGACCTCATCATGACGCTGGTCAATCCGGAGAAAAGCAGAGATGATTTTATCGCTGCGATTGAGCAGATTACCAGCCAGTTTGACCTGCAAACAAAGGCAAAAGAGCTCTATCTGCGCGGATTTGAAGATCGGGCAATCAAGCATCAGTTGAAAGGGCTGGAGGAACAGTCTGCCCTCCTTGCACGAGATATTGATTCGACAATGCGCTCCCTTCAGAACTACTACGAAAGAAAGGCCGGCGTCGACAGTATGCTCTTCGCGATTAAGAATGCAGATCAGAAGAACTCCACCGCGCTGATGGAGTACTTCATCGCGAATAAGAAGCTGCTGGTCGATTCCGTATCCGAGGAGGACATGCTTACATACTTTGTCTGCGGATATATCGACAACTTCAACCCGGATACCTTCGAAGTGTGCCTCGATAATCACCACAGTGTTGTTTACGACGGATACGAGTGTGTTTCTCCGGACAATATCAGCATGGAAGACTACCTGACGCTGTTGAAGGCAGTGTTCCTTGAGACTGACCCTGAAAAGATGCTCAAAATTAAGATGTTCTCTAAGTGGACACTGGGACAGGGCTGCGGTGTTCGCCCGGTAGGGGATGCCCAACCGCCTGCACAGCTGGTAGATTACTTGCCCAACCCGCACCTGTGTTACTATACCTGTATGGGCAGTTTCCAGCCGGAGATTTCCGCAGCCAATGCGGATTATGATTATATCCGGGCGGTTGATATTACTTCGATTGAAAATGGCAACGTCAACTGGAATGACGTCACTGTCATGAAGAAATTTACAAGAGATATCCTGACCAGCAAGGCGAAATTCATCCAGCTTCCCGATGGTACTGACTGCACTAACACAGAAGCGATTGCCTGGCTGAAAGCAATGCGGGAAATGGAAGAGGATCACGCACAGAATGAGCAGGCGTAAGAAGAAACGTCGCAAAGGAAGGAGAAAAAATATGGCCAAGCCGATTAAACTCACAGAAGAGATCAAGCAGAAGTGCCTGGAGGAATTCCAGAAGAACCTGGACGAGGCACGTCTGTCCCTCGGAGAATTCCAGTTCAAGAAGTCTCTCAAGTATGAGGCGGAGAAGACGTGCGAGGTGTGCTATTCTGCCATCGCATGGTACAAAACGATCATGCTGATCGAAAACCAGCCGAAAGAAGTAGGCTGGCACGGAGTGTGCCGTCGGGATGTTGAAGATCCGACGGTTTTTTACGTCGACGACATCTTCGTGTACCCGCAGCGAGTGACGGGCGCTACCATTGACCCCGACCCCATTGAATACACCGCGTGGATGAATGGACTGGACGATCAGACGTTCAACAACCTCAGATGTCACGTACACAGCCATGTCAATATGGGTGTAACTCCGTCCGGAACCGATCAGACATTCCGTGCGGACCGGCTGTCGCAGCTCAGTGATGACGACTATTACATCTTCCAGATCATGAATAAGAAGGGGGACATCAGCAGCGCCGTATATGATTTCAAGAACAACATCTTCTATGAGAGTGGAGATGTTAAAACCACGGTCATTTGCGATTGTGAAATGGAAGAGTGGGATACCTACAAGACGATCGGCAAGCTTCTGATGGCCTGTACGGGAGACGAGCTGACCCCGATTGTTGATCTGTTCCACGACTCCGGGATGAAGAGTTTCCTGAATGGAGCAAAGGAATATGTGAAGGAAGCCATCCCTGCGTATTCTGGCTATGGAGACTTCTGGAGCCGCAGAAACCAGATGGCGAAAAATACCACCAACGGGTCTAAGTATCGTGGCAACAATTATACGGCACTCCCGGTTTACAACTCCCAGAAGAGCAAAGAAAAGAAGTCTGACCTGGACAAAAAACTGAGCGATCCGATGGGGTATACCGACGAGATGGGTGTCTTTCACGGAAGTGCGTTCGACGACGATGACGATGATGGTTTCTACGGATGCACGGGCTTATGTGATCGCTGCAAAAACATGGCATGTACGTACAACGATAACTACTACGACGTTTACGCCTGGCCGCAGTAACATAGTCAGCAATGTATAGTTGTATAACTCTGCTAATGAGTACATTTGCCGACAGGGAATGTGACACATAGAAATTGTTTCCGTTTAAGCGCTGCGGCCCAGCTTTGCTGGAACACATCGCAGCGCTTAACGTCATTTGAAAACACACCGGCAGGAGCTATTAGTGAGCTCAGGATCACAGATCCTGAAGCTCCCTACAGCTCTTGCGCGATATCTTTTCAGAACTATGCAAGACTGGACTTCGACGAAGGGGGAGGAATGAAATGGCATATACAGTAGATGATTTCTACGTTGGTCAAAGAGTACGCATCCGTGAGTGGGATGATATGCTCGATGAATTTGGAGAGGCGAACAACGGAAGTATTCCGTGCAGGTGTCACTTTGTCCCTGAGATGCGCGACTTATGCGGTATGGAATATACCATAAAAAGTGTAGATGGGATACCTGGAGAAAGCAAGGTGGGTGATGTGTCGTTTGAAGAAAGCGTTCCGGAGTTTATTTTTTCCACAGATATGATTGAACCGGCCGATATCCTTCGGAGCTTTGACTTGGACGCTTTCAAGAGCATGATTGGAATTTAAGGAGGACCATGATGAACCTGACAAAGAGCTATGATTTTTTCCAGCCTGAAAAGGTGAGCGAACGTATCCATATTATTGGCTGTGGTGCGGTGGGTTCCACGATTGCAGAGCTGCTGGCGCGGGCTGGCCTGACTAAGATTACCCTGTACGACTTCGACAAGGTGGAAGCGCACAATATCGCGAATCAGATGTTCTTTGCGGATGATATTGGCAAACCCAAGGTCGAGGCCGTAAAGAATTTGATCCTCCGGATTAACCCGGATGCGGAATCTGGCGTGAGAGTGGAGCCGGAAGGCTACAAAGGACAGCGCCTCAGCGGGTATGTATTTCTCGCAGTGGATAACATTGACCTGCGCCGCGAGCTTTGCGAGAAGGAACGCAACAACAAGTATATCAAAGCAGTTTTTGATGTGAGAATCCGCCTGGAAGACGCGCAGCACTATGCGGCGGACTGGAAGGACAAGCAGATGGTGGAGAACATGATTGCATCCATGCAGTTCACGCATGAGGAAGCAGTGGAAGCCACTCCGCGCGGCGCATGTAACCAGGAGCTGAGCATTGCTCCGACGGTTCGGAACATTTGCAATAACGCGGTGGCTAACTTCATGAATTTTGTGAAGGGGAGACCGCTGAAAAAAGTTATCCTGATGAACTCCTTCGAATTCTTCATGGATGCATTCGCGTAATGGAGGTCCCTCTATGACTGTTTATGTTGTGATCCTAGAAACAGAATCTGTAACAGAAGTTTGTGGGGTATATACTACCCCTGAAGCCGCAGAAGAGTACGTCCGGTCAAACTATCATCGTGAATCTGAGTCTTACAAGCGCGCAGGACACGTCTTAGCAGAAGGGGAGAATGTAGATCCGCCCAGCGAGTTCGGAGCCACGATCTATATGGGAACAAATGATTTCTGGATTTGGGGAATCCATCAGTGTGAGGTCGTGACGTGATGAGCGGTGTTAAGATCGGAGACCGGGTGCGAGTACGGGCATGGGGCGACCTGCTACATGAGTATGGGTATGTATATAGAGGACGGGTTCTCATCGATGCCCCATACAAACTGTCTGAGGAATATAAGTTTGTGTGTGGAGCTGAGGCAACAGTCGAGGATATTGTCTATCGCAAAAACAGTTGCAACTATGAATGTGTTCTTACTTCATGGACGGTAGATCTTAAAAATGCCCCGGTACATTTTGTTGCTGAAATGCTGGAGGTAGTTGAACCCTATATATTTGACGCGGAGCTCTTTGCAAAGATGCTGGGTACCAAGCTGGAGGTGTAGTATGACTTATCGTGAATTTCAAGAAGACGTAAACAGTTGGTTTGACCTGCGAGATTTCTGCGAAGCAAATGGCCTGTCTGTTCGTCACGCTGGGATTGATCTCGATGAGATTGTAGATGATGAATGGCTCGAGGACTATGTAAATAACCTGGCTCATGACTATGCGTGGGATGACATCTACCGTCTGATTTCTCGTCTCGAGAACTCATACTACGGAGACTGTCTTTACTACGATTATGGAGATGGACTTGAAGTGCTTGATAATGAGTGCTTTGAAATGTTCAAAGAATGTACCTTGGAGGATTTCCGAGCAAGCGGATTGCACTTTGACGACGAAGAGGAAGAGGAGGAAGGCGCAGAGGAACCTCCGGCAAGTCAATGGTGGAATTGTGGAATCAGGTCTTTGTATGGGAACATCCAAAGTGATATGTGTGATTCGCAGCCTGATATCGCCGGTGCGAACTTCAGTGAGCTGTCGCATTTTTTGAATAGAGGTGCTTTGAGTGAGTAAGATTCTGGCGGCGGATGGCATCCCGGTGATAGTTGGTGACGTAGTCACAAAGGCAGAAACCACCCCAGAAGAGAAATGGGCGTTTGGTCTAGTAGAAGGGATCGTTACTAGATCTCCAACGAGGGAGGGCGACATACCACTCTGCGTAGTGCATTTTAAACAGGTTACCGGAGAAAATGATGCGGAGGAAGGAGAAGAGTATTATTGCCGAGTATGCGATCTGTTACATATTGGAGCAGAGAATACTTATGACTGGTTTTCAGAAGAAATTGTCTATGACTTTTTAGGCATATCAAATAAATAAATTTAACTATCTGAATGTTTAGTACGCAACAGCGTAACATCTGCCGACAGGGGATGTATCAAATTGTCCGAAAAGGGAGGGCCGCCTGCCTTCTGGCGCAGAGCTATCATGAGCTTGTGCTAACCAAGCTCGTGCGATGAGTTTGAGTCATCGCATCGCCGAAATTCATTTGGAATGCACCAATAGGAGTGCGGAAACCGATTCCAAGGTAGAGTTGTGCCTCAGCTCTGGATGTCAGTTCAGCCTCGTATACGGTCGGAGGCGACGTAGGTGCCCTCACACCTGGTTCCAATACCATGGTCAGATTCTGATAGTTAGAGGAAAGGAAAATATATGTACGTCACAACAAGAATTCGTGAAAAGCCGCCGAAGCAAATGAGCTTCGACGACATGTTTAACTTGATGATAAACGGTGAACCGTACCCGGAAGAACCTTTTGCCAAACCCGCGTATACCAGAACGTGGAACTATGACACTTTGCCTGATCACATTAGAGCTGGCTGCGATGTGGACGAGAAGATACGGATTCTGCGTGAGTTCAATGCACGCTACCGCAACTTGCTTGAGCAGCCACGTTCTAACCACTACAGCAAGTTTTTTATCCCGAAGAAAAGCGGAGGACTTCGTGAAATCAATGCGCCGGACGAAGAGCTGTCTATCTGTCTGAGAGAATTGAAGATGATTTTCGAGAGAGATTTTTATGCCAGCCACCACGCATCAGCTTATGCCTATATTACAGGCCGCAGCACACAGGATGCTGTGCGTGTTCACCAGTTCAATAAAAGCAAGTGGTTTCTGAAAACAGATCTGAGCGGATTCTTCCCCAATACATCGCCAGCGTTTGTAATGCATATGCTGTCTATGATTTATCCATTTGCACTGATTATCGAACGCGAGGATGGGCGACGTGAACTGGAGAGGGCTTTGTCTCTGGCTTTCTTGGATGGTGGATTGCCGATGGGAACTCCGTTTAGTCCGATGCTTACAAACGTGATTATGATCCCGTTCGATTTTGAGATGAGTAAGTACTTGAGAGGGCGGGTAAACCCGGATGCGAACGCAGATCACAAGGGACGCAAATTTGTTTACACTCGCTACTCCGATGACATTCATATTAGCTGTGGCATTAGCTTCCGCTTCACTGAAATTGTCCAGGTGATGCGGAATTTGTTTTCCAAATTTGGCGCACCATATACGATTAAACGGGAGAAGACTCACTACGGATCCTCCGGAGGAAGGAACTGGATCTTAGGAGTGATGCTCAATAAGGACAATCAGATTACCATCGGACATAAAAAACGTGAGAGATTTAAGTCCCTGCTACATAACTACTTGGCAGACAGAGTGACTGGAAACAGGTGGTCGCTGGATCAGTTACAATATCTTACCGGCCTGATCAGTTACTACAGAATGGTTAACAGGGAAGACACCGACAAACTTCTTCGGATCTATAGTGAGGAGTTTCATACCGATCTTGAGCGTGCGATAAAGGAGGATCTGGTTGCATGAATATGCTGAACCTATTTCTGAAAGGAAACATTTCTGTGTGGTGTGAGTCGAGGGCTGAGATGGAACAGTTGCGGGATATGGTTCCAGACTCTTTTTCCTTAGAGTCGTTCGAAGAAACTGCGGATCTTAAAGAAGCCGGGTTTGTCGTAGATAATAATATTTTTGGGAACGGTATTAGAATACTGTATTATTCTCATCCAGGAGAGGTGGAATCAGTTCGAGAATTTGAAGAGGTAGGAGAATATAAATTTACTGAATTTGTAATGGGCGATGGTGATTTTAATGAGGCGGATTTCTACGCCATGATTGGAGTGAAGCTGATGGGAGGTGTGTAAGCATAGTGACTAGTCTGTTTGATTTTCAATCTGAAAATGTCAAGTGGGTGCATTTTCTTGATGATCGTGGAACTGCTTGTGTTACATGCGTTCCGCTTGATAGGAACACAGTCGTAACAGAGGATTGTTTATGGGATAGTATCTCCCGTTCAAAAAAGAAAGAAAAACAACCATTCGACCTGGATATTTTCTTACAGATGATAGGAGTAGATCGAGATGTGTACGGTAAGTGATTTTATCAACGGCAATGTAAGCGTCTGGTGTGATAATGCAGAAGAAGTTTATCTACTGCAAAAGCTAGTCTCTCATGCTATAGATAGATATCTGTTAGTTTGGACGGGTTGTCGCTACAAAGAAAGCGGTGGATTCTTTTGCAGAGATGGCTATACGACAGTTTATAAACCTCTCGTTACAGATCCAGATGTTCCGTGTCCTACGGTGAATAAAGTGAAGAGGGTCTTTTGGTATCCGAAACACAGGGAAAATAAAAGTGAGATTTCAATTCATGATTTGTGCCAGCAGGGAGATGAATAAATAGTGGCGTATACGATCGATGACTTCTATGTAGGCCAGCGTGTAAGAATCAGAGAGTGGGACGACCTTGTAAGCGAGTATGGACTTAATGACGCAGGCCGTATTAACTCTCAAGGTGATGAAGATAAAGCATTGCCAATAGATGTTAGGCCGTTGTGCGGAGTAGAAGCAATTGTGGAAAAGATTGAGTATGGTTCTATAACCCTTACAGAGTGGCCAGATTATCTTAGCGACTATGAGAGTGCTGAGTGGTTTTATTATCCTAATGAATTAGAACCGGCAGAAGAAAAAACGAGCATCGATTTTGACGATGGTGTATTCTATCAAATGATTGGGGTGAAATGAGATGGCTTATGATATCAGCGACTTCAGCATTGGCCAGCGTGTTCGTATCAGAGAATGGGATGATATGAAAGAAGAATTTGGACTCAATGAGTGGGAGGACTATATTCTTTGTAGCCTGGCATTTGCTATGGAGATGCGCCCGTTATGTGGCGCGACGGCTACCGTAGAGTCGTTTGGTGATGATGAGATTGATATATTCTTAAAGGATTGGGAAGATGATGACGGACAACGTATTTCTGTGCCGGAATTGACGGGAAGAGATTGGCACTATTCGGCGGATATGCTTGAACCAGTAGAAGAAGTACCGACGAAAATCCAATATGATGAGGAGATGTTTTGGATATGATCGGAGTGGCGCACAGATGAAACGAAAAGAGCATAAGTGCGAGTACGATATACACAACACAACGCCTGTCACAAAGGCGTTCTTGGATTGGCAGCTTGATCCTGATAAGCAGCTTCTGGACTATGGCGTTGGTTTGAACTTAAAGCAGAAGTATTTTAACTGGCTGGATGAAAAGTTCAAGGTTGATCGAATAGGGTTATTCTATCGTTTTACAATTCCTTATATTAATACACAGGGCAAACCTTTGTATGTGTATGTGCAGAAGAGCAGAGGAAAGGTTTTTCTTACGGATGATTGCAAGACAATCCGCGATCTGAAGGATCGCGGGTTTCATTTTTCTGCCAAAAGAAAACGACACATTGAATACATCTTAAAAACACATGATGTGAAGATAGATAAGGATGCGCTTGTTTGTATTGTGACTACGGACAAATTTGCCCGGCAATTACATAGCTTTGTACAGGCAATGCTGTTAATCGATGGGCTGTTTACAGCAGACCAGGCGGAAGTAGAATCACAAAACAGCTAACTCTTATTACCTGAATGGATACATGTACAGGTAGAATCCGTACACACACTTGCCGATAGGGAGTGTATCAAATTGTCCGAAGAGGGGAGATCCCTGGCTGCGCGATGACGACGGATCCGGCACCAGGATTAACGCCTATTGGTAGCTCCGTTGCCAGCAGAACAGCCTGGTCCTATAGACTCGTGGGATATCAATTGACATCAGGCATTACTTTTTAGATTTAGGTAACATAGAGTTATGGAGGTGGAAGAAATGGCGTATACGATCAGTGATTTTTATGTAGGTCAATTAGTTCGCATTCGAGAATGGGAAGATATGAAAGCAGAGTTTGGTGTGGCGGAATCTGGAGATATTAACAATCATGAACAGTATTGTTTCCCCAAGCAGTATAGTAAATACTGTGGGATGGAAGGTACGATAAGAGAAATCCATGATGATGGATTCATTGCACTAGAAGGTGACGAGCCTCCGATTGCTTTGCTTGCATCTGAATTAGAACCAGTAGAAGAATGCCAGACTGTACCGTTCGATGAGGAGCTGTTTTACCAGATGGTTATTGGAAAAAGGGATAACTAAATTACAGAGGTGCTCACTGAATACCTAAGCATGGATTACCGAACAACACTTAAAAGTTTTAAGGAGTGAATTTGTGAGAGCATTTGAAGATAATAGATATGATTGTTATGAACTCACACAACCTTTAGGTTTTTCCCATAACAACTACTTAATACCAGATGGAGCTATTTTTGTACATGACACAGACGACTTTGAGCGTGGTTCAATCTCAGAAGGATGTCTAAAATTGTGTTGGACTCCAGATGGCAATTGTTATGGGAGTTTATGTAGTGACACTGTAATATTTCATGCTGCCTTTAGACATACAGATTTATTTAAAAAGGTCGATACTGATAGAATAGATAAAACTGTACAAGAGTGCCAGACTGTACCATTTGATGAACAACTGTTTTACCAGGTGGTTGTTGGAAAAGGGGATAACTAAAATGTGGAAGCGAGGACCAGACATGGATATTAAAAACAATGCATCGGAAAGATTTAACGCGATCAGTCTTGTCGTATTTAAAGACACCATGGAAGAGAATCCAGAAGAGCACTTTGGTATCCTGTTTGAAAACGGGGGCATCCTTTGTTTTTGCTGTGGTGGGCACGTAGAACCGGGCGACTATGAGATTGTTAAGGATTATAAAGGATTCTCCTACTTAGACGACACACTCAAAATGTACTATTAGTATATATGGGGCGCTGAATAAAAGGCAACTTTTATTTTGGCTACAAACGCATATTGTGTGATAAAAAATACGCCCGGAAATTCCGGGTGTATTTTCTATATTACATAAAAAAAGAGGTGATTAGAAATGGATATTGGAAATCAGATCAATGAAGTAATCAATAACATTTGCGATAAGCTAGGGACAACAGCAACCAATCTTGTACCGGTGCTGGCTAGGTATAAGAGTGCAACTGCTCTGTTTGGAGTGGTTGCTTGCAGCGTTTTAATTGTTGCATTCATTGTCACAGCTGTCTTGATGAACAAGAAAGCAAAGCTGGCAAAATTTGATTATCCCGATGTAGAATGGATTATTATAGTTTTGGCTTTGTTTGGAGTATGTATCTGCACAGCAGTTCTGTTATATAATGCATACAATCTTGTTGGTTGGATCGCTTCTCCAGAAGCAAAAAGTATTGACTACATAACAAATCTGTTAAGGAATGGTGTATAAGATGCAGATGAAGAAGTTTATGGATATTGAACGATTGAAGCCAGCGTTTTTGCCAGGGTTTGAGATCGGAGACCACATTATTATCCAGGAGAAAATTGACGGAGCAAATTTTTCTATCAGGTACGATGCGGAACACGATGTCGTTGCCGCATTTTCGAGGAAGCGTGAACTTGATTTTGGAAATAACCTGCGTGGAGCATGGCAGTGGGCGCAAGAACTTAATAAAGAACTTGTAAGATCTGTACTTGGTACGGATCTTATTTTGTTTGGTGAGTGGCTTGTTCGGCACACGGTTCCCTATCCTGAAGAAAAGTACAATCAGGCATACCTTTATGATATCTATGATGCCGGCTCTCAAAGTTACTTGCCTCAAGATCTTGTAAAGCAGTATGTAGATCAGCTGGCGCTTAACTACGTCCCGGTCTTTTATGACGGAGAATTCACATCATGGGATGATGTCAAGCAATATGTTGGAAAGACAGAAATGGGCGGCGAGTATGGAGAGGGTGTTGTTGTAAAGAATCAGAGTAAACTCAATAACCCTAACACTCGGCTTCCGTTCTACACCAAAATTGTAGCGGAGAAATTCTGTGAAACGAAAGGGCAAAAGCACAATAAGCCTGCTGACATGGAAAAGATCGCGGAAAGAGAACGGTTACAGGAACTCACGGAAACGGTAGTAACCGAAGCCAGAGTGCGCAAATTGCTCCATAAACTCGTTGATAGCGGACTCATTCCGGAAGAATGGGACGAGCATAACATGGCAACTATTGCAAAGAACATCGGGCGCGAAACATTTTATGATTGTCAGAAGGAGGAGCCTGATATTGTTGAGCAGGTTGGTTCCATGTTTGGTAAACTGGCGAGTTCTACAGCGATGAAAATTGTGAGAAGCATTTTAGCTGAAAGGACTGCGGTATAAATGAAAATAAGTAAAGGAGGTGAGGTATTTGACAAAGAGGGATCAGATGATTGAGTGTATGGATGTTTACGAAAGTGGCATGTCCAGTATCGGAGAGACAAATGGCATTTGGCAGAATGAGTTGGTTTGGTGGATCTGCAAGGGACTGAAACTTCTTATGGAAACCCAAGTCAAAACAGAGGATTCACATGCACATCAGGAGAAACAAATCACACGCTGTGAGAATGGAGAGGCATGTCCATTAAAAGAACGCACCGGAGATACGAATACAGACGCGGAAGAAGGAGCGCTCATTCTGAAAGAGCTTGCTCATAGTACACTGATAACCAAAGATTTTGATGCCGCAAGCAGGAGATTGTCGAATGGCCAGCTATCTAAACTGTTCAATCACTATATGGACTGTGACGGATGGTGTAAGTGGTGTGCTTGGGAAATGCAAACGACTTGTCCTGAACTCGATGGAGTTTGTGTATTTGACGCGCTCATGCCGGAAGCGTTGCGGCGTGTGGCAGAATTAGAGGCTGCCAGGGGTGAGGCCCAGTGGATTCCCGCAGAAGGAGGAGTAGCTGGTGAGATGCAGTGCTCTGGATGTGGAGCATTAGCTGGGATGAATGCACGAGGATTACATACAGTGACCAGTAAATTTTGTCGCGAGTGCGGCCGGCCAATGCGAGATGAGTAATATTAGAAGGGAGGAATAGATTGTGTTGAAGAAAATTGATAGGCAGGTCATTCTGTTCCTGATTTTTGTTGCGTTTGCACTTGCGCTCTGCGCTTCAAGTATGATTGCGCTGGGAAGAGACTCTGTTGGTTCTGGAGTAGCTTCGCTGGCTGGTATGGTTGCGATGTGTTTCCTTGCAGACCGTCTGTGCTCGCGGATTGAAGATGATCCAGAGTACAAAAATGATTTCAAAAGATAAAGGAGATCTTACATGAACTTTGTATTAGGTATTATTGGTATTCTGATTGGTGCGTTTGGTGTGATTTGTATCACACAGAGAGCTGGGGAAAAAGAAGAAGCAAAATCCGGTGTAAATAGAGGTAAGCTTTTTATCCTGCTCGGCATCGCAGTCCTGGTCTTCTCCACGTCCTTTAAGATTATTCCGACGGGATACACCGGCGTGCGAACAACCTTTGGCCAGATCAGCAGCGAAACGGTTCCGAACGGATTTAATTGGAAAATTCCGTTTGTTCAGAGCATTCAGAAAGTCAATAACAAGCAGCAGGATATTGTCTTTGAAGATAAGGTGTGGTCTGAGACATCTGCGCGTACGGCAATCTACTATAAAAACATCACGGTGACATATCAAATTAATCCCGAACGCTCTGCGTGGATTTACGCAAATGTAAGTAACTATGAAGATTCGCTGGTCTCGAATGCGCTGGTGTCTTCCTCTATCAAGTCCGCCAGTAAGGAGTTGTCTGATGTGGAAGCTACAGACCGCTCCAAGATTGAACCGTTATCCGCTAAAAGAATCCAGGAGGCGCTTGATGATAAGTATGGTCCGGATGTCGTTACGATCAATAAGGTGGTAATCAAGAGCGCAGACTTCGAAGACTCCTACAACGAGGCGGTGGCCAAGAAGCAGAAGGCACAACTGGAAGCAGAGCAGCAGGAGATTGAGAATAAGAAAAATGTTGCGAAGGCAGAGGCGGATGCGAAAGCCAAGCTGACGAAGGCTGAGGCCGAGGCAAAAGCCAATAAGATGCTGGAGAAGTCCTTGACTGATCAGGTGTTAAAGGATGCTCAGATTAAAAAGTGGGATGGTAAAATGCCGAGTGTAGTTTCGGGCGATAGTAACGGCTTTATGGTGAGTGTAAAGTAACTAAATAGGGAGGCAGGTAGGATGGTTTTTACGATTGATTCAGATGGGAAGTATTACATCGGCAACGAAGAAATAAAACGTGTAACTGATGTCAGTGTTGATGGCGGCCCGGGGAGACTGGCGGAGGTGACGCTCAGATTCCTTCCTGATATGGTTACAATCTACAATAATAGACGAGAAGTGGAGCGGGAAGATTTGGTAGTTCCCGTTTACTGATGATCATAGAAGAGATTGTGTTACATATGTTCCGACAGAGAGTAAAGATGCAGGCAATAAAAACTGTGTTTGGTCGGCTGATCCATCATATAACAGTGAAACGAAAGAGGCGGCTGTCACTCATGGTGGTGGCCGGACCTATATTTGGTAGGAGAGAAGGATAGATGATTTGGGATAATTGACAATATCGTCGTTACGGTATTTGGATTCGCCCAATTAAACAAAGAGAACCGGCATATCAAGAAGCGAAACGAAAGACGACGACGATGGCTTCAGGAAAACGGATACAATTTTGAGGAGCAATTAAAGATAGAATCCTGGTGCAGAAGCAATATAGAAGTAGCGATCGAGCAAGCATACAACGTGGCGTATCGATCTGTGTCGTGGGAGAAAATATACCACCAATGCAAAGGCGGAGATCGCGGCGCTGTGTGTGAAATCTATAAAAGGATCTGCCATAAAGAAGGGATTAAATACTTTGACGACAGCAGTCCTCCAAATGAGTACAAAGAAATTAGTTAATAAACAGGTGATGAATCATTGACAAAGTTTATGCCGCTTGAGGATGCGGTCGAGGCTGCCAATAGCCTCGGCCTTTCCTACGGCCAATACATAGCTCGTTACAGAGCGAATGAATATATCGAACCGAAGAAAAAGAATCCCGCGCTGACAATCACTGGCAGGCGTGGAAACTATAATACGCTGGAGAAACCGAAACCTTCGTATGTGCGAAAAAAGATGCGAGATAGCATCAATAAGATCATTAAAATGTACGGTGATGGAGAACCGATAAGAAAAATGGCCGGCATCTTAGGTGTGACGGAATTCGAAATGGCGCGGTTCATTGAAGTAGCTGGTCTGACTAGAAAGGAGTGTGCAGAGTGGAGTAGTCAAAAGTGCACGGGTAATCATCGCGGATAAGAATGAACAGTCCGTTTAGGTAAACCAATCATTGTTAACAAATAGTTTACATATATTGGATGCTTGTGGTGTTGACAACTATGCCTGTATGCGCTATTATATAGTCAGATAAACAGCAGCAAATAAATTTATAAATAAAAGGAAGTCAATACCATAAATGAACAAAAAAGAATGTAACTACAAAATCGGAGATGTGCTGTTGATGAACTTTGACGGGATTGGCAGCGAACAATGCGGAGTTCGACCCGGTGTGGTTTTCCAAAACAACCAGGGGAATAAATCAAGCCCCAATATCATCGCCCTTCCGCTGAGTTCCCGGCTCAAAAAGAAGGAGATGCCCACACATGTTATGTTAAAGGCGCAGGATTACAACCTTGTGACAGACAGCATTGTTTTGTGTGAGAATCCGCAGCGTATGTCAAAGGACAGAATACTGAAGAAGATATCCAGGCTCGATGAAAAAGCGATGAAGGATATTGCGGTCGGTAGTATCTTGTCCTCCTCTGCGATCGCATTTCTGTCAAAAGAAGAGTTGCTACAGGCGTGGGGCGAAGCCCGCAAGCTGAATGGTATGAGACAATAAAAGCTTGATGATAAAGTGAGCGTGTAATGATGAAGAGAGAACAGAAAAGCAAATTCATAAACGAAGCTTTTGTTGCAGCCACAGCTGGCGGAGGCGCGATCTTTTCTACGCTGGAGCCGAGAGATCTCAGAATGGCAGAGGTGTATTTCCAAGTCGTTGAGAAGTATGAAACGGAATATCAGTGTGAGCTGGCAGAGTTTCGTTACCACATCTTTGATGAGATGGTAGACAAAGTGCTGGCAGAAATCGATCTAAACCAGTATAGGGAATTGTTTGCGGACGAGCGTGAGCTCAGGATGTCTTTTGTTAGAGTTGCGTTCGCATACAACCGATGGTGCAGAAAGAATAAGCTGCCGGCAAAAGAGGACATTACAAGAAGCTCTCAGGTTAAAATCATGAAGCTTGAGAAAAAGGCGATCAAGTCGCCAGAACATCTTCAATCGATTTTCGATTCTCAGCTGGATCCAATAGAAAAGAACACTGCGGATCTCTGTTGTAGAGGTGCAGCGTGGCTGGCGTATGCCGGGCTGACGGAAGACGAGATCGTTGAGGTGCCGGTTGATGATTTTAATCTCCCCGATAAAAGCTTGTGTGTGTTTCGTACTGGGATCCCGACAAAGATATATCTTCCGGAGGAAAGCATTCCGTGCTTTCAGGCCTTGGCAACATTGGATCACTTCGAGTCATATCGCAGTATATATAAAGGTGGCAAAACAACGTTTAAGCGCGTGGACTCAAAGTCGATTATCCGCGGCGTTGACACCGGACGCAGTGCTCGTACGAAAGTAAAGCAGAGAGGTAACAGTAGTAAGATCGTTCTCAATAATATTTTTACAAGGCAGAAGAAAGCCGGCGGACTTGAATTGTTAACCTACAACAATTTAATGCGAAATGGATTTTTCTATAGAGCTTATTTGGAGGAGGTCGCAAGGGGCCCGGGAGAGTGGTACCAGTTGGGTGAGAGTCAGCTTGGCTGGGAGGATAAGCGTTCCGTTAAAAGATTCCGGGTTAAGGAGTTGGATAAACTGCTTGCGTTTGAGTTGGCGTCGGCGAAAGAAATGAAGACGAAAGAGAATGCCGGACTAAAAGAGCGGTACTGGCGAAACGTAATTTATAAAGAATACTCCTTGTGGAAACAAGCTGTTGGAGTAAATGGAAGGATGGAGCCGTGAGGCTCCATCCTTTACGCTCTGGGTATAAAAGTAATGCGGTTGTATACCCTAAATAAATACATAAGACTAGGGGCATTTGCCGACAGGGAATGCAGCATATGGACACAAAAAATCCGAGCTAAGCTCGGACACAAACAGCCGATCACGTATACTGGGTTTAGACATATCCGCTTATCGGCGGTTTAGAGCCGCTTATAAATAAACGAAAGGAATGATCGCATCGGAAAATAATCTTGAGATCACCGTAGTGGACGCGATTATGGGTAGCGGAAAGACATCTGCGGCCATTAATTATATGGAAGAGCATTGTGATGAGATGAACTTTTTGTTTATCACGCCGTATCTGGAGGAAATAGAACGGATCAAAGCGTCATGCAGGAAGTGTAGATTCAAGGATCCAAAAAGTATAGGAACAAAGTTAAGCGATTTAAAAAGATTGCTAAAGCACGGAGAGAATATTGTTACAACACACGCACTGTTTTATAGAGTTGACGCCGAGGTTATGGAGTTGTTTTCAAAGCAGAATTATATTTTGATCATGGACGAGGTAGTAGAAGTATTACTTCCTTTAGGTATTACTAGGAACGATGTGAGAATGCTATCAGAATCTAATCTGATCTCATTGCGACCTGATAAGTTTGTAGAGTGGACTGGCCCTGAGAATTATACAGGGACGTTCTGGTATGTAAAATATTATGCTGAAAACAAAAACCTAATCTGGTGTGAAGGCTCTGATGGAGAATGTGATAGTTTTTGCTCTATAATGAAGCCAGATATATTTAAACAGTTTAAAAAGGTAGTTGTGTTAACATATTTGTTCGAAGGATCATTGTTAAAAGCATACCTTGATTTATACGGTTTTAAGTACACATACTGTGGTGTTATTTCCCATAACGGCTACTTTAACTTCGGTTATGAAGTCAAGCAGTGTGAATTAAAAAACTTGAAAAGCCTTATCAATATATGGATCTCTGATAGAGATGGTGCCTGGGTAGATAAAACAGCTCTGTCTTACTCTTGGCTTCGTAACAGAAACAGCAACAATAAAAAGATATTATTATTAAAGAAGAGCATAGCCAGTTTCTACAGAAGTATAACAAAAACAAAATCACACCAGAACTTATGGACTACATTTAACCATAGCAAAAAGAAATTAACAGGGCCGGGATATGCAAAAGGGTTTGAAGTTCACAATGCAAGGTCAACCAATAAGCATAGGGGTAGAACAGCGGTTGTGTATGCGGCTAACAAATTTCTTAACCCAGGAATCAACAGCTTTTTCCTATCCAATGGGATAGAAATTGATCAGGATAAATATGCCTTGTCATCTATGCTTCAGTTTATTTGGAGATCAGCAATTAGAGACGGGGAAAAAATATGGGTTTATATACCAAGCGAGCGCATGAGAGGCTTATTTGAGAATTGGTTAGTGGAAGTAACCGAGGCTTCTAATGTAAATGATATAAATCGAATAAGAGGTGCAGCAAGAAAGAAAGTTATTACGCTAAACGGTTGCATAAAAAGAAAGTGTGAGAGTAGACAGTAACTTAGACTTTATGACGCTGACAGTTTCAAATATAACTTTACATTACGCTTGCTTGAATAAAAACAAAACGGAGGACTAAGTATGAGCAAGATCTTATGTGAGAAAGTGATGCCATTTGTAATTGTTTTTCTGCTTTGCTTCTTTGCTACGCCTGCATTTGCGGCAGAGACTGGTACATTGGTAAGTAGCATTTCCACGCACGCGGAGGGCGTATGCGCGCCAAACACCGCAGTCGTCCTGGTGGACAATCCGGAGGATGCTGAACCAGAGGAAGAGGCCGAGGAGCAGGAGCCGGAAGAGGATGAGTCTGCCGAAGCACCGGAGGAGATCGGCGAGGAAGAGGAGCTGACCGTTGCGGAAATGGCGCGGGCGAACCGGGATCCGGACTCTGATGTGTGGTACAACATTGAAGATGAGGATTGTCCTGGCCACGAGTGGGAGTATTTGTACAACGACCCGGATGGTAGCTGCCGTGTATGTTTGAATTGTGGGTGTACAGAGCCGGTAGAAGCGCTGGAAGAAGACGTGGATTGTGATGGCAATGCAGAACTGGAGTGCGAATCTGGCTTCAATGTCGAGGATGAAGCGGTGGTAAATGTAGAAATGGAGGAAGAATAATGGATATGAACAAAACAAGTGGAATGGCTTTTCGTGAGGCGTGGTTTGCAATGCTGAATGGGAAAAAGGTTAAGTTGCCGTCGTGGGCTGGATACTGGGCCTTTGAAAACGGGACGATCATGATTCACTGCAAAGATGGATCGGTCCTTGATATTCGGGAAAGCCAGAATGTCGGATATACGATGAGCAACATCGCATCCGATGACTGGATGATTGTGGATGCAAGATAGATAATATTTTGATTTAACAAGGTCTATCTCTGCCATAGAAAAGGGAGTGTAAAGTGAAATGTGATGAAATTAGAACCGTGTATTGCCCGGCGTTTGAGCACTTAAATTTTGATAAGTCAGTTAATAATCTGCTTGAAAAGGGATATGAGATTTGTGAAACACAGATCGTAACCCAATTAAATGATGGCAAAACTATGATGTATGCCATGCTATCTAAATGTGTGGAGAAATAGACATAGTGTAGCTGAAATGGTTAACTTGCTTATTAACATAGTATAATGAAGGCGTAAATAATGAAAGGTAACTATCACAAGAAACTGACTCATGAAGATAAGTTTGATCGATATTATGCCTGCTGGGTTAAAAACAACCGAAAGGCATGGCGTTGGTGCAAATGCCAGAATAGAAAAGAGTTTCGTAGAAAAATGAAAGAGTATACAAACCAATATCTTTGACGCAGGAGTACAATGAAAGGAATTGCTGATGTACGAATGTGATGAATGTAACGCTACCCTCGAAGAAGGAGATGAAGCATTCTATTTTTCTGACGGGAGCGATGAATATATATTTTGTTGCGATGTCTGCGCGGCAAATTTCTTGTGTGAGGCTATTACCGTTGGAGATGACGAAGACTTCGATGAAGAAGATGGGATTGATTACGAAATTGATCTCGGACTATTTTAATGTAGAGGAGTGAGCGTGTGCCACCGCAAAAGAAAGAAGTTATGGTAGAGCAGGAAGACTATTCTGGATTAAATATATACCAGAAGTTAGCTAGAGTTCAAAGAGCAGTAGACGTAATTCAGAAAGATAAGAGTGGTTTTAACTACCGGTATGTTTCAGATGCTGAGTTACTGCCTAGGATTAATGCTGAAATCGATAAATATGGTTTAACATTATATCCGGAGATTACTCCCGGCACAACAACAACCTACGAATATAAATACGAGAAGACGAAAAAGGACAAGACAGAAGTGGTAAGTGAGTTTGTTGTTCAGGCTGATATGGTTTTTACTTGGGTGAATAATGACAATCCGAGTGAACGAATTAATGTGCCGTGGGCAATGGTAGGAAATCAGGCAGATAGCAGCCAGGCGTTTGGATCTGCTCTTACATATTGTAATCGCTACTTTCTGTTAAAGTATTTCCACTGCGCTACAGTTGAGGACGATCCTGATACAATCCGTTCTAAACAAAGAGAATACCAGACGAAGACAGAGTTAGAAGTTCTCAAAGAAGAAATTGACGATATCATTCAGAATATTATAGCGAATCATCCCGAAGAAAAAGAACGGCTTGGTAAGATGGTTACGAAAGCCGTTGACAAGAGAGATGCAAAAGGAAATCTCATACCGACAAATAATTATTTTACCATCACAAAGAAAGCAAAAGCAGCAGGTCTGCTTCGTGAGCTGAAAAATACATATAAACTGGAGGAATAATATTGGGCTTTTTTACAGGCGCTTATGCAACAGTGTGGAGAGTTGAAGACAAAGAAAAATCTACAAGGGTGATTCTGTCTACCAGTAGAAAGAATAAAGAAACTGGAGAATATGAGACAGATTTTAATGACTATGTTAATTTTGTAGGCGAGGCACATCAAATGGCAAAGGCCTTGAAGCCGAGAGATAGAATTCGCCTTGGTAATGTGAGGTGTACAAACTGGTATAACAAAGAGAAAGATAAAAAGTATTACACTTTTACAGTTTTTTCTTATGAGTTTGTAAGCAGTTATGATTCCGGCTCAGGTGCTGCGCAACAGCCGGCTGCGACAAGCCAGAGTGCAGCGCAGAGCGTAGCAGACGATGATCCCTTTTGAGGAAGTGATGGATTACTCATTTATCGTTGATGACATGCTTTGGAGTTACTCAAGGCTCTCGTCGTTTGATGACTGCAAATATGGATGGTTTTTAAAATATATAAAGCATGTGCCAAAAGGCGAGCCGCACTTTTTCGCTACATACGGTACGTTTATTCATGACTTACTGGAACAATATTTGTCCGGCAAGCTACCCAAGGAAGAGCTGGTACCTTATTTCTTAGACCATTATGACGAACAAGTACAGGGGAGAGGTCCGAGTGAAAAGGTAGAAGATAACTTCTTCAATAACTCGCTGGCTTATCTGAAAGATATTGATTTCCCGTTTAAGGATATTGTTGCCACAGAAAAGAAAGTAGAATTTGAGATTGATGGGCATAAATTTGTTGGGTATATTGATGTTCTTGCAAGGGAAAACGATGGCTATCATATTATCGACCATAAGTCTCACGGGCTGAGACCAAGAAGTGGCCGTAAAATTCAGACGGAATACGATAAAGAACTCGATCAGTATTTAAGACAGCAATATCTATATGCGATCCCCACTTATAATGAATTTGGAGAATACCCGCAAACGATCAGTTTTAATTGTTATCGGCACAATCGTTTCATCACGGAGCCATTTGAACAGGAGCGGCTAGAGCGGACAAAAAAGTGGGCATCTGATAAAATCGAGGAAATCCGAAATGAAAAGGATTGGGATCCTTCGCCGGATGATTTCTTTTGCAACTTTATTTGCGATTCGGCAAACAGTTGTAAATACAGAAAGCCATATAAAAGGCGATGGTAATTTACTAAGAAGCGAGGTGTGTAGCAACGATTGTTGAAAAAGAAAAAGTTCAGAAGGCAAAAGCCATTCTTGGTGATAGAACTCCTTTCTTAATTGCGGAGGTCCTTGGGCTTCAGGAATTTGATGAGAGAAGCATGAAAGCACTATGTCCCATACATCAAGAGGATACACCTAGCTTTATCTACAACCCAAAGATGCTAAATTTCCACTGCTTTGGCTGTGGGTGCAATGTTGATATCATTGACGCCTATATGATGGCCGGCGATACCTACCTTGGAGCGGTTGAGAAATTGTTCCAGGAGACAGGCATTGCATATAGCTTTGGTGAACGAGGGGTAAAAACACAACGCAGCTACCGGTACCCGACGGAGATTCCTGTCGGGGATCGTAGCGCGGTGAACAAATATTTCGCAACACGTAAGATTAGCGAGCAGACATTGAATCATTGTGACGTTCGACAAGACGAGCATGGAAACGCAGTGTTTAATTACTACGACACAAATGATGTTCTTACTATGGTGAAATATCGCCCGTCGCGCAAGATTGATAAATCAAAAGGTGAGATAAAAAGCTGGTGTCAAAAGGGTGCAGATACTAAGCCGCTATTATTCAATTAAACGTGTAGGAAAGCTTATCCACAGAAAACGGATTCATACCTACACGAATAGTTGACGTTCCCGGTAACGGGTTCGAAAAAATATCC
>OLNN01000888.1_pt1 | contig 28398 bp, 23 predicted proteins | sample 1672141 | NCBI WGS metagenome assembly OLNN01 (sample SAMEA3136652, study PRJEB25190) | human gut metagenome | biome: human gut; feature: human-associated habitat; material: faeces | place: Austria | collected 2013
GACGCGATCCGGGCCGCCGTCTTTTTGGCAGGGCGCCTACCCGATCTTCACAATGGGGGCGTAGTCTTTCAGCAGTTTCTTGGTCTGGCCGGTCTTGGCGAACTTGACGTGCAGGGTGTCGCCGTCCACCTTCACGACAGTGCCGCGGCCGAAGGTCTTGTGATCCACGGCGTCCCCGGCGGCGAAAGTGGCCCGGGCGCCCTCCTTCTTCCCCGCGTTCGGGTTCGCCCCCGCACCGATGCGGCCCGAGCCTGCGCGGGATGCGCCGCCGATGCTGCCCGCCGCACGCCCCGTACCCGTGGCCGCGCGGTACTCGGCGAACGAGCGACCCTGAGCGCCCGAGGCGCTCGAGCGACCGAACACGCGGCCCTCCCCCGCCTCGGTGCCCGAGCCGGCGATGCCCCGGCGGCTGCCGCGCTTCTCCCAGCCGGTGCCGGAGAAGCCCGCCGAGCCCAGCCCGCTCGTCTGGCGCAGCTCCGAGGGGATCTCCCCGATGAAGCGGGAGACGGGGTTCGCGTGGGTCTGGCCGAAGATCTGGCGCTGCTGGGCGCAGGTGAGGCAAAGCCGCTTGCGGGCGCGGGTGATGGCCACGTAGGCGAGCCGCCGCTCCTCTTCCACGGCCGCCGCGTCGCCCACGGAGTTCATGTGGGGGAACAGCGTCTCCTCCATGCCGGCCACCCAGACGCAGTCGAATTCCAGGCCCTTGGAGGAGTGCACGGTCATCAGCGTGACGGCCTGGCCGTCCTCGGTCACCGTGTCCAGATCGGTGCGCAGGCGCACCCATTCGATGAAGTCGGCCAGCGAGTCGCCGCGCAGCACGCGCACGGGCTCGACCGACTCGTCCTCGCCCACCGTCGGCGCGGCGAAGTCGGACTCCTCCGCATCGTGGGTCTGCACGAACTCGTCCACAACGCCCAGAAACTCCTGGATGTTCTCGACGCGCCCGCGCGCCTCGTCGGTGCCCTCGTCCTGCAGGGCGCGAATGAGGCCGGCCTTGTCGATGATCATTTCCACGACCTTGCGCAGATCGCCCCCGTAGGTGGCGCCGTCCTTGATGACCTGGATGAACTCCCCTACGGCATTGCGGGTGGAGGCGCGGATGTCCGGATCGACCACCGCCAGCTCGGCCGCCGTGAGAAACGGCATGTTCATCTCGCGGCCGTACTGGTCGATGCGCTCGATGGTGGTCTTGCCGATGCCGCGGCGCGGCACGTTGACGACGCGCTTGGCCGCGATGTCGTCGGCCGGGTTCATCACCAGCGTGAGATAGGCCATTACGTCGCGGATCTCGGCGCGATCGAAGAAGCGCGTGCCCCCGACGATGCGGTAGGGCACGCCGGCGCGCAGCAGCATATCTTCGAGCATGCGCGACTGGGCGTTGGTGCGGTAGAACACGGCCATGTTGTTGTAGGAGGTACCCTCACTGCGGCGCCGGTCGATCTCCCCGGCGATCCAGCGGCCCTCGTCGCGCTCGTCGGTGGCCAGATACACCGAGATCTTCTCCCCGTCGCCCGAGTCCGTGAACAGGCGCTTCTCCTTGCGGTGCTGGTTGTTCGCGATGACGGCGTTGGCCGCCGCCAAGATATTGCCCACGCTGCGGTAGTTCTGCTCGAGCTTCACCACCTTGGCCTCGGGGTAGTCGCTCTCGAATTCCAAGATGTTGCGCAAGTCGGCGCCGCGCCACGAATAGATGGACTGGTCGTCGTCGCCCACCACCATGATGTTGCGGCGCTTGGCGGCGAGCAGCTGGGTGATGGCGTACTGGGCGCGGTTGGTGTCCTGGTACTCGTCCACCATGAGGTAGCGGAAGCGATCCTGATAGGCCTCGCGCACGTCCGCGTGGTTCTTCAGCAGCAGGTAGCCGTACAAAAGAAGGTCGTCGAAGTCGAAGGCGTTGGCTGCGCGCAGGCGCTCCTGCAGCCGCTCGTACACGCGCTCGGCCACCTTCCCCACCGGGTCGTGCGCGTCGAAGTTACCGGGGGTAACGAGGTCGTTCTTCGCCTGGGAGATGCGGTTCATCAGCTGGTTCACGGGAAAGCGCTTCGGGTCGATGTTCAGCTCGGCCATGATGTCCTTGTACAGCCGCTTCAAATCGTCCGTGTCGTAAATGGTGAAGTTCTTCGTGAAGCCCAGCCGCTCGGCGTCGGCCCGCAGCATGCGCACGCACATGGAGTGGAAGGTGGACACCCACATGCCTCGCGAGCGCGTGCCCACGAGCTGCGCCAGACGCTCGCGCATCTCGGCGGCCGCCTTGTTGGTGAAGGTAATGGCGAGAATTTCCCAGGGGGCCGCCAGATTCTGCTCCAGGATGTTGGCGATGCGGTAGGTGAGCACGCGCGTCTTGCCGGACCCGGCGCCGGCCAGCACCAGAAGCGGGCCTTCCGTGGTGACGACCGCCTCGCGCTGGGGGCCGTTCAAGGTGTCGATGTCGATGGGCATGGGCGCTCCTGTTTCTTTCACTTCTTCGACAGACAGCAAAGCGGTTGGCGACAATGCGCCAACCGCGCCGTTTTGAGATCGCTGAATGGGTCACCATAGGATACAACAAGGTCGGGCCGCGGGAGGAGAAGCCGCGGCAACCCACGACAGAAACACGCGAACGCACACAGCGGCGCAGGCGCCGACGAGAGGAGCAGCCATGGGCGAGCACAAGCACAACGAGCACGAGAAATCGCATAAGCACCCCGAGACCTTCGCCGAGCGCGACCCCTTGGCCGCGGAAGAGCCCGACGTCCTGGAATCCTCCGCGAGCGACCCGGAGTTTCCGGCCATGCAGGAGTTCGAGGTGGATCGCGGAGGCCCGAAGGCGAACACCCGCAAGCACCCCGGGCTCATCTGGATCATCGTCGCCGTCGTGGCCATCATAGGGCTCTGCATCGCGTTCGCCGCCGCCGGCGACTGGATGAACCCCACTCAGGCCGAGAAGGTGCAGCAAACCGAGTTCGAGGAGCAGACCGTCCCCGAAGACCTCGGCGCCAACGAGAACCCGGAAGCGGCGTAGCCTCACACCACCTTCGCGCCGAACGGCAGCAGGGAGAGCTTCGCCATTTTGAAGCACTGCAGGCCTACGGGGATGCCGATCACGGTGATGCAGTAGGCCACGCCTAGGCACGCATAGGAAAAGGCCATGGGCAACCCGGCCAAAATCAACCAGAAGATGTTGGCTATGAGCGACGGCGCACCTCCGCCGTAAACGATGGTCTTGCCGAAGGGCGCCAGCGTCAGCGATGCCATCTTGAAGCACTGCCGCCCCAGCGGAATGCCGATGATGGTGATATAGAACAACAGCCCCGCCAGACACCACCAAATCGCCGTGAACAGTCCGCCGAAAATGATCCAAATTATGTTCGCGATGGTGGACATGAGACCATTATGCCACGACGAGGGTCTCTTCCTCTACGACCAGCTCGGAACAGCGGCGGGCGTCGAGGCGGCGGTTGCGGAAGTAGACGAGCCAGTTGGCGGCAATGCAGATGACGTTGATGAAGTAAACGGCGAGTACCCAGTTCAAATTCCCCGAAACGAACTTCGCCGCGATGCCGGCGAAGTAGCCGGCGGTGATGAGGGCGATGAACTGCCAGCTGGTGCCAACGGCCGTGCCGGCCTTGTAGTTCTTGTACGCGTTGAGGGGCCAGGACAGACCAAAACAAATGAGCATGACCGCTTCGAGCAACTCCGCCATGAGAACGTGATCGCTTCCTTCAAATCGAGTTCGTGCATGTGCGGATCATGATTGTAGGACGCATGGCCGCAGAGTGCAGCACCCTTCACAGCAATACGACAGAATGCTAAGCTTTGGCCCATGAATCAGCTCTACGACATGCACTGCCACATGGGGTTCGCCCCCTCCCCTATCGCAACGGCGCAAGAGGGCGCGGCTGCGGGCATTGGCGCATTTTCCTGCACGGTGGCACCCGACGAGTACGAGCGGCTCCTCCCCATCCTGGCCGACGCGCCCAATGTGGCCCTCGGGCTGGGGGCGCATCCGTGGTGGATCGCCGATGGGCGCGTGGGCGAGGTGGAGCTGGATCGGTTCTGCGAGCTGGCGCGCGCGACGCGCTTCATCGGCGAGATCGGGCTCGACTTCGCGGGGCCGCGCGATACGGAAGAGAGCCGCGTCCGGCAGACGGGCGCCTTCGCGCGCATTCTCGCTGCTTGCGATCAGCCCGTAGCGCCCTCGGCGGCGGGCGACCTCGCTTCGAAGCTCATCTCAATTCATGCCGTCAATGCCGCCGCCACGGCGCTCAATCTGCTCGAAGCGGCTGGAACCCTCGCGCGCCACCAGGTGATCTTCCACTGGTTCTCGGGCGCCTCCGATGACTTGCATCGGGCCATCAAGCTCGGCTGTTTCTTCTCCGTGGGGCCGCGCATGCTGGCCTCGCGGCGCGGGCGCGAGTACGCGCGGCAGATTCCCGTGAGCCAGCTGCTCCTGGAGACCGACATGCCCGCACGCGCTGGCGACAAGCTGCCGGCCGAGGTCTGGCGCGCCGAGCTGGACAACGCCCTTTCCGGCATCGCGCAGCTGAAGGGCATCGACCGCGCAAACCTTGCGGAGCGCATCGCCTCCACAAGCCGCGAGCTGCTAATGCCCTAGAGAGCGCGAACGAAGGGCGCCGACCTCGCGTATAATGGTCGCCATGAACGCAAAGCTCAAGAAAATACGCCTGGACGACCTGCTGGTAGAGCGGGGGGACTTTCCCGACCGCGCGGCCGCGCTGCGGGCCGTCATGGCGCGCGAGGTGCGCGTGGACGACGTCTACGCCACGAGTGCCGCGATCAAGGTATCGCCCGCAGCCGACATTTTCATTCGCGGACGCAAGCAGTTCGTCTCCCGCGGCGGCAAGAAGCTCCAGGGGGCGCTGGACGCCTTCAGGCAGCGCGTCGACGGTATGAACTGCCTGGACATCGGCTCGTCCACCGGCGGCTTCACCGACTGCCTGCTGCAGGCCGGCGCCGCGCGCGTGGCGGCGCTCGATGTGAACTACGGCCAGCTCGCCTGGAAGATCCGCCAAGATGCGCGGGTAGCCGTCTTCGAGCGCACCAACATCAAGGACGCCGACCCGGCCGCCCTCGGCGCCCCCTTCGACCTCATCGTCATCGACGTGTCCTTCATCGGCCTGGCGGCGCTCGCCCCCCTCTTCCCCCGCTTCAGCCGACCGGGCACCATCTTCATCGGCCTGGTGAAGCCGCAGTTCGAGTCGGCCCACGACGAGACCGACCGCGGCGTCGTCCGCGACGAGGCCGTACGGCTGCGCACCGTGGAAGAGGTGAAGGTCGCCCTCGCCGCCGCCGGGTTCGCCGCAACCGGCGTGGTCGAGTCCCCCATCACCGGCCCCGAAGGCAACGTGGAATACCTCGTCCGCGCCGTGCACCAACCATAGAAAACGGAGCCCCAGGTGGGGCTCCGTCGGGGATCCTTCGACTTGCTTCGCTCGCTCAGGATGACGCTTGTTCTACGGCAGAAGCAGTTGGGCGATCTGCACGGCGTTCAAGGCCGCGCCCTTGCGGATCTGGTCGGCCACGTCCCAGAAGGCGATGCCGTGGGGCACCGTCGGATCCTTGCGCAGGCGGCCGACGAAAGTGCCGTCGGTGCCGGCGAGCAGGCCCGGCATGGGATAGCACTTCTGCTCCGGGTCGTCCATGACCTCCACGCCCGGGGCCTCCTCGAGCGCCGCGCGGGCCGCTTCCACGGTCACCTCGTCGGCGAACTCCACGTTGATGGACTCGCCGTGGCAGCGCAGCACCGGCACGCGCACGCAGGTGGCCGCCACCTCGATGTTCTCATCTCCCATGATCTTCTTGGTCTCGACGACCATCTTCCACTCCTCTTTGGTGGAGCCGTCGTCCAGGAAAACGTCGATGTGCGGGATGGTGTTGAAGGCGATGCGGTGGGCGAAGGCGGAGATCTCCAGCTCGTCCTCGGGGGTGCCGTCCAGGAAGGCGCGGGTCTGGTCGTACAGCTCGGCCATAGCGGGCGCGCCGGCGCCGGAGGCGGCCTGGTAGGTGGACACCACGACGCGCTTGATGGGCGACAGATCGTAGAGCGGCTTCAGCGCGACGACCATCTGAATGGTGGAGCAGTTCGGGTTCGCGATGACGCCGGAATGCCACGCCACGTCCTGGGGGTTCACCTCCGGCACCACCAGCGGCACGTCCTCATCCATGCGGAAGGCGCTGGAGTTGTCGATCATGACGGCGCCGGCGGCCGTGACCGCCTCGCGCATGGCCTTGGAAACGCCCGCGCCGGCGGAGAACAGCGCGATATCGACGCCCTCGAAGGACTCCGGCGTCATCTCCTGCACCACAAGCTCGCCAGCCGGCACCTGGCCGCAGCCGTCGAAGGGCACCTTCTTACCCGCCGAGCGCGCGCTCGCCAAAGCCCGCACCTCGGACGCGGGAAAGTCCACGTCGTGCAGCACGCGCAAAAACTCCTGCCCCACCGCGCCCGTCGCTCCCGCCACGGCCACCACGGGGTTTGCCGGCATTTCCTTCGTCCACGTCATGTTGGTTCTCTTTCTCTTCTTGAATGGGTATCTTACTGAGCCGGGAGGGGCGACCAAGGTCGCCCCCTACGGGGTTTTGCGGTGCGAATATCTCACCTGGTCGGGAGGGGCGACCAAGGTCGCCCCCTACGAGATAAGCTAATAGCAGGTTCGCCCAAGGAAGTCAGCGGCGGAACATCAACGCCCTTTCTTCATCTTCGCGGCGATCTCTTCCGCTGACAGTTGGGTTTCCACGAACACGTCGTCGGAGTCGAGGCCGAAGGCGGTGTGCAGGCATTGGACGGCCTGCACGGCCTGGGCCGCGTCCACGATCATGGACAGGCGAATGGGCGACGTGGAGATGGCCACGATGTTGATGTTGTTGTCGCCCAGGGTCTGGAACGTGCGCGAGGCCACGCCCGGCGAGGACTTCATGCCCGTGCCCACGAGCGACACCTTCGCGATGTCCTCGTCGACGATGAACTCGCGGGCGCCGATCTCCGGCACGATGCGCTCCATGGTCTCCTTGGCGCGGGGCAGGTCGGCCCCCGGCGTGGTGAAGGAGATGTCGGTGAAGCCGGCCTCGGACACGTTCTGGATGATCATATCCAGGTTCACGTTGGCCGCGGCCAGCGCCCCGAACACGCGGGCGGCCACGTTCGGCGCATCGGGCACCTGGCGGATGGTCACCTTCACTTCCGACGTGTCGCTGGCGATGCCGGTGATGACGGCTTCTTCCATTTCGTACTCCTCCTTGACGTAGGTTCCCTCGGCCTCCGAGAACGCGGAGCGGGAATGGATGACCACTTTCCACTTGCGGGCGAACTCCACTGCGCGGCTCTGGAGCACCCCGGAGCCGGCGCTGGAGAGCTCCAGCATGTCGTCGTAGCAGATGGAATCGAGCTTCTTGGCGCGCGGGGCGATGCGCGGGTCGGTCGTGTAGACGCCGTCCACATCGGAGTAGATCTCGCAGACGTCGGCGTTGATGCCCCAGGCGATGGCCACGGCCGTGGTGTCGGAGCCACCGCGGCCCAGCGTGGTGATGTCGCCGTTGGCGTCGATGCCCTGGAACCCGGCGACCACGGGGATGGCGCCGTCGTCCAGCGCGTCCAAGATGCGCTCGTTGTGCACCTTGATGATGCGGGCCTTATTGTGGGTGCCGTTGGTCTCGATGCCCGCCTGGCGGCCGGTGAAGCTGATGGACTTGTAGCCCAAAGCCTCGATGGCCATGGCCAGAAGCGTCATGGAGACCTGCTCGCCGGTGGACAGCAGCCGGTCCAGCTCGCGGGCCGGGGGAGCTGCGGTCACAGCGGAGGCGAGCCCCATGAGCTCGTCGGTGGTCTTGCCCATGGCGGACACCACGGCCACCACCTCGTCCCCGCGCTGGCGCATGCCCACCAGGCGCTTGGCGACGTTCTTGATGCGCTCGGGGGAGGCAACGGACGTGCCCCCGAACTTCGCGACGATCAGAGCCATTGCGCTTGCTCTCCTTCGATACGGAACTAGTCGAAAATGCAAGTGGGCACCACTATAGCAAAGTTGCAAGGTCAATGAGGGCGAGCGCAGCCCGTACGGGCGCATCTTCGGTTGGAATGCCATCAGCGGCCACAGGCGGCGAGCGGCCGTCCGGCCCCAGGGATGCCGACCACCCCGCCGAGGCACCCCTGGCCACCCCGCCACGTGGCGCCGTCCACCTCGCCAGGTGGCACCGTCCGTCCCGCCACAGGAACGCCGTCTGCTCCATCTACCCAGTATGTCGGTTTTCCGACGGACGACACCCACCGTCCGCTGGCGGCCGCACCATTGTTTATGATGGCCTGTGTACCTATCATGATCGCTTTGCATTCAACATCGGGCAACGCCATCGGAGAGGAGAAGCCATGCCGGCCATCATCACGCACGACCTGTTCGGGAAAGACGTGTACGGCGAGACCTTCGATACCATCGGGGGCTCCCGCGATGCGGCCGAGGCCTTCCTTTTGGGCAACCAGGGCCCCGATCCTCTGTTCTTCGTCGCGCCCGATCCGCGCTACCGCCGCGTGGGAAAGCTGGCCTCGACCCTGCATCGGGCGCGCCCGGCAGAATTCCTCGTGGCCCTGAAGAGCGCTGTGCGCGAGCTGCCGGCGCAGGAGCGCTCCGTCGGACGCGCCTACGCGCTGGGCTATGTGTGCCACTACCTGCTGGACAGCACGGTGCATCCACTCGTCATAAGCCAGGTGAACGCCTTGTGCGCCGCCGGTGTGGAAGGCCTCGCGGCCGAGGACGCCCATGAGGTGCACGCCGTTATCGAGACCGAGCTGGACGAGCTTGTGCTGACGGCCAAGCGCGGCGAGACCGTGGCCACCTACCACCCCGCCACCTCGGTGCTGCGCGGACGCGACAGCATGCTGGATACCGTGGGGCGCCTGTACGCCACCGCCATCGACGACGCCTTCGGCCTCACGATGCCCAAGGGCATGTTCAAAAGCGCCGTGCGGGCCGAGCGCGCGGCCCAGCGGGCCCTCTACTCCCCTACCGGCGCCAAGCGCGCCGTGCTCTCCGCTGCCGAGCGGCTCTTGCGCCCCCATGCCATGACCGGGGCCATGAGCCACCGAGCCGCCGAGCGCGCCACTTCCGCCTTCGCCAACGACGAGCGCGCGCCCTGGCGCCATCCGGCCACCGAGGCCGTCAGCCGCGCCAGCTTCTGGGATCTGTACGATCAGGCGCGCGCAGGCGCCCTGGACGCCATTAAGGCCATGGATGCCGACGACTTCGACCTGGCCGCTTCCCACCGCCTCACCGCCGACGTGAACTTCTACGGCGAGCCCGTGGTGGCCCTCGTCGTGGCCGTGGAAGACGCCGCGGCCGGCGACGACGTCCCCGACGTGCGGAATCGGTAGGAACGCCCATGACCCTCGAGACCGCCTTCGACCTCCCCTTCTGGTTCGAGTTCGCCGCCACCGTCACCGGCGGCCTGTCCGGCGGCATGTCCGCCGTGCGCGCCCGCTACGACATCTTCGGCACCGTGGCCATCGCCTGCATCACCGGCATGGGCGGCGGCATCATCCGCGACATCCTGCTGCAGAACTACGGCCTGTACGCCTTCCAAAGCCCTTGGTTTCTCCTTTCCTGCGCCCTGGCCGGCGTGGCGGTGTTCTACTTCGGCAAGCTGGCCACCTACCTGGACCCCATCGTCGACCTCCTGGACAACATCTCGGTAGCCCTGTGGGCCATCATCGGCGCGTCGAAGAGCCTCTCGGCGGGCCTTACCGTCATCCCCTCGGTAGTGCTCGGCACCATCACCTCCATCGGCGGGGGCATCTCCCGCGACGTGCTCATGAACCGGCCGCCCGTCGCCTTCCAAACCGGCCCCATCTACGGCAGCGCGGCCCTCATCGGCTGCATGGTCTACTGCCCGCTGAAGGTCAACGGCATCCTGCCCGACACGGCGGGCATCCTGTGCGCCGGCCTCATCATGGTTCTGCGCTACCTGTCCCTCATCATGGGCTGGCGCACCAAGCCGCCCCGCGACTACTCGGACACGGTGGTGGAAAGCGTGGCGCGACCGATGCGCTTCATCGCGCGCAAGGTGCACGTGCCCATAGGCAAGACGGCCCGCGAGCGCCAGGGCACAACCAAGTTCGATCGCTTCAAGAGGAAGGGCAAGAAGCTTTACGATCGCCTGAGCGGCCGCTGGATGGACGACGACGGCGAGCACTTCCAGCCCACCGTGCTCATGGACAAGCTCGTGGTGCCCCTGGCCGATGAGGACGAGCATGCCTCCGAACCGGCCCCCGATCCCTCCGATCGCCTGTTCGTCGACCGCGACGAGCTCTACCGCATCATCGGCCTCGACCACGAGCCCCGCCGCACCGGCCCGCAGGCGGCGGTGAAGGATTCCGCCGCGGAAACCAAGGATTCGAAGAGCGCGGAAGGCGTGGAAGGCGCCGACGCAGGCGCGGCACGAAAAGCCGACGGCGAACCGGCCTTCGACCCCTTCGAACCGCAAACCCCCGACCCGAAGAAGCCCCAGCACAACCCCCGCGACCAGAAGAAGCGTTCATGACGCTCTCCCGTCACCGGGTACCGCAAATTCGTGCAGGATTTTGCGGTAGGGAGAGGCCAAGGCGGCCCAGCAACCGATTTAGAGTCTCCCTATCGCAAAATCCTGCACGAATCGCCCAGACACACTCTCTCTAACGAAAAATCTTGCACGGAAATACGGCGACCGTCGCCGCGCACTGAACAAGCTCGCCGCTTGGCCTGCAGACATCCCCGTAGGGGCCGGCCTCGGTCGGCACTCCCGAGCCAGAACGTCCGCCAATGCAGAAAGGGCGACGCAAGCGCCGCCCCTACGTAGGTGTACCGATTCCCCGATCCTGAGCCTACATATTCTTCAACAGAATCGTGCTCATGAGATCGGCGGTATGCTCGCAGGCGTCGCAGCAGCTCTCCATGAAGGCGTACAGGCGCGACCACTTCAGCACGTGCATGGGCTCGTCGGCGTGGTTCACGTGCAGGTTGCGGATGACCTCCACGTACAGCGCGTCGGCCTCCTCCTCGTTGTCGGAGACCTGAATGACCAGCTGCTTGAAGTTCTTCGACTTCTTGAAGTTGCGGAAATCCTCCATGGCGGCGTCCACGGCCTTGCACGACTTGCGGATGAGGGTGGCGAAGCGCAGGGCGTCCTCGGGAATCTGATGGATGTCGAACATGTAGAAGTACTGCAGCACGTCCTCGATCTCATCCAGAATCTCGTCCAGCGCGCCGGCCAAAGCCACGATGTCCTCGCGATCGAACGGCGGCATGAAGTCGTTGCCGACGTGCTTGTAGATGTCGTGGTTGATCATGTCGCCGGCGTGCTCGAGCGCATGGGCCTCATCGAGCACCGCGCGCAGGGCAGCGGCATCGGTGAAGTTCTCCATGGCGCGCACAAGGACGCTCGCCTCTTGCACGGCCAGATCGGACAGCTCTTCGTAGGCGTCGAAGTAATCGTACTTGTGTTTCTTGGCCACTGGACTTCCCTTCTCGCGTTACAGGATCATAAGGAATAACTTGGCGCAGGCGAAGCCCAAGATGCCGCACCCGGGAAAGGTGAGCACCCAGGTCTTCACCATATCGATGGCGATAGACCACTTCACGGATTTGGGGTTCTTCGCGGCCCCCACGCCCATGATGGCCGTCGTGTTGGTATGCGTCGTGGAGACCGGCAAGCCCCCGAAGGTGGCGAGCATGAGGCTCACGAAGGTGGAGAGGCTGGCGGCGAATCCCTGGAACGCCTCGAGCTTCACCATGTCCATGCCCACGGACTTGATGATGCGCTCGCCGCCCACGGCCGTACCGAGGCCCATGTTGAAGGCGCAGAAGATCATGAGCCACATGGGCATCGCCGCGCCCGACAGATCCATGCCCATGCCGGCGGTCATCATAATGGCCAGCATGAAGATGGACATGAACTTCTGGCCGTCTTGGGCGCCATGCATGAAGGCCACGCCGGCACCGGAGCAAATCTGCGCCCACTTGAAGAACGAGTTCGCCTTCTGGCGATTCACGTGCCGGCACAGCCGCCCGATGAGCTTGTAGTTGAGCCAGCCCAAGCCGAAGCCGAGCAACGTCGAGAGCAAAATGCCGTAGATAACCTTCATCCACTCGGCCCCGTTGATGGCATCGAGGCCGCCCTGGACGGCGATGGCCGCCCCCGTGAGGCCGGCGATGAGCGAATGGGACTGGGAGGTGGGGATGCCGAACCACCAGGCCGTTGCGCCCCAAACGATAATGGCGACCATTGCCGCCATGAGCGCCGTCAGGGCCTGATGGGAGTTGCCGCCGAAGTCCACCATGGAGAAAATGGTATGGGCTACCGCCGTGGAGACCAGCGACACGAGCAAAAGCCCCAGGAAATTGAACACCGCCGCCATGATAATGGCGTGCCGAGGCTTCATGGCCCTGGTGGAGACCGCCGTGGCGATGGCATTGGGCGCATCCGTCGCGCCGTTCACGATGATAACGCCGATATTAAGCAGGGTCACCACCAGAAGGATGGGGTTCTGCATAAGCTCGGAGAGGAAAAAGGTCCACTCGATCGTCACGGAGTTCCTTCCAACAGATAAGCTGCACCCAGAAAATGCGCAGTAGCCCAAGTCTACCCTATGACACGCCGTCAGCAAGACAGACTGCCAATTTTTTTGAAAAATCAGGGGTGCGAGAGGCGGGAGAAATCGCACCATCTATTCGAGGTGCTACTTCGCAGCCTCCTCGTCCACGAGCAAAAGCAACTCCGCTTGCGAATGGACACCGAGCTTCGCGTATAGGTTCCGCATATGCGTCTTCACCGTCGATTGGCTCACCACCAACTTCTCAGCGATATAGGGCGCCCGGTAATTCTGAGCCAAGAGCAGGAATATTTCCCGCTCGCGCGGCGTCAGCTCGAAGCGGTCGCCCAAAGCGCTGCAAGCCGCTACGATGTCGGGACGCTGCCCGAGAGGAGACGTTTCGGACGCACCGCTCACTTGCGAAGGCGTCGCCTCTGGCGATGGTTCCCGCCGAGTCATCTGGCGATGCACCAACAGCAAAGCGAGCAAGGCTGCTCCAGCAAAGGACAGCAGCACCACTACTGCCACCAACGTAGCGTAGAGCGATTCGGGCAGCAGGGAATGAAGACCCGAGAAAAGAGCGCGCATGGCAATCATAAAGGCAAAGGAAGCATAGAGGGGCACCACCGAGCGCGGGCCCTTTCGCATCTCTGGAAACAAAAACGGCACCATCATGATATAGAACAGGACAACCTTGTAGGTGGAGTCCACAATAAGGAAATGAAGCACGAACAGCATACCGACCAGCTGAGCAGTATAGAGCGAGACGAGCGATAACGGCAAGACAAGCAGATCAAGCACAAGCACGAAGCTACGATTCCAGGCGAAGCGAATGATAAGCGCTACTGCCACCCCGCCCAGGATAGTGCCGGCACCAATGGAGAGCTGCATGGCCTGATCCATGGTAAAGCCATCCTGCAACGGCATCCAAGCCGACTGCGTCGAGATCATGGGGCTACGGCACAAAAGCGGGAAGGCGAGAAGCCCCGCAGCGGCAACAATATCCCGCGTCGTTTCAAGAGAAAAAGCGGGAAGCGGATGATGCTCTGCCGGCGAGATTGAGGGAAGCGCCGAGGAACCTCCGTCTCCCGGTCGGCCCCGATATGTCAGAAAGGCCCCTGCAGCCACAAGAGGAAGCAGCACGAGAATGCCCTCCAGCACATTGGCCGGAACAACCGAAAGCAGGCAAGTAAGCGCCCCGGAAACTATGATCGCAGCAGCAATAAGACACCCCTCGCGCCACGAACCAAGTCCCATGAGCCGCTCGGCCCACAGCACTACAAGCAGCCCCGTAGAAGCCCGGTAAACCGCGCGAACCACAAACATGAGCGTCTCGTCGAGCCCCGTCCCCCACAGAACAAGCCACGTGGAGAGCGTCGCCAAAAAGCCGACAGCTCCGCGCAATATCGCACTGTTGCTCAACCGACGAGCAGGATAACGCCAAACCAGAAATGCCAATACCATCAGTGCGAACGCCTCAGCCAAATAAGGCACAGGCGCAAACATAGAAAAGCTCACGCTGTGAGCCACGGGCATCCGCTGCACTTCCATCATAATAAGCGCACAGGCGAGACCCGCCACAACCGAGGCGCTCTGAGGCGTGCACGAGGCAAAACGTCGAACGAAATCCATCTATCATCCTCCCTTCCCTGTTATATCAGAAAAACAGTATGAACCGATGCGGTATCAGCAAGTTCATACCGTTTGTAGTAGGCGAAAAGAGCGCCATTCCTGATAGTTTTGAAGAGCGCGAAAGCGTCGGGGCGACGTCATCACTCGCAAAGTCGGGTGCAGCAGTACCGCGCCGTCGTTCCGCACGACCGAATACGAAAGGAGAGGGAATCGTGGAATTGAATCGCCGAGACTTTCTGAAAGGCGCGCTCGCTATGGGCGCCGCAGGAGCGGCAGGAGCAGGACTTGCCGGCTGCGCTCCCAGTGGCGGAGAGAACCCGAAGACCGCTGAAACTGGTGGCATCGAGTACCCGGCGGGGCTGCAGGCGAGCGACTTCGAAGACTCACCCGTCGAGATTGAACCCATCACGGAGTTCAGCGAAGAGAAAACCTACGATGTCGTAGTGGTCGGCGCCGGAACCGGCGGGGTGCCGGCGGCCCTGTCGGCCCTTGAGGAGGGCGCCACCGTTGCCGTGCTCCAAAAAGAATCGAAGCCCATTTCCCAGGGCGGCACCTGCTCCGGCGTCCTTCTGGACGAGAGCGACGAGCAGGGCGTCATGAACTACATCCAGGGCTTTCTGGAGGATTGCGGCTGGCGCGCCGACCGCGGCTTGGCCGAAACTTACGCCAAGTACTCCGGTGAGGCCATCCGCTGGATGCAGGTGCGCACCGCAGAAGCCGGATTCCCGCCCTACATGGTACGCCCCACGGCTGTGACCGAGTACGAGGACGGATCGAAGTGCTCGCGCCGCTCCATCATGTTCGGCCCCAAACCCTACAACAACGGCACCATGATCGAGCACTTGGCCGATATGGCTGCCGAGCGCGGCGTGGAGTTCTTCTATTCCACTCCTGGCGTGCAGCTGGTCACCGATGAGTCCGGCGCCGTCACCGGCGTCATCGGCAAGAGCGGAAACGACTACATCAAGTTCAATGCCACCAAGGGCGTCATCCTGTCCACGGGCGACTACCAGAACAACCAGAGCCTCGTGGAGCGCTACTGCCCCGACGTGAAGGACTTCGACCGAAAGCAAACCAACAAGACCGGCGACGGCATCCTCATGGCTATGGCCATCGGCGGTGGGTTCGTGCCCGTGGGTCACTCCCACATGATGCACGACTTCGATTCCGGCCCCATGTTCGACGAGCCGTTCCTCACGGTAAACGAGAACGGCGAGCGCTTCATGAATGAGGACTGCATCTTCGAGGAGATCAATTGCGTGCTGCGCAACCAGCCCAAACCCGGCTGGTACTCCCAGATCTTCGACGACGACTACATTGCCCAGGTGACCGAGTGGGGCGGCAAGCCTACCGAGAAAGAGAAGATGCAAAACTACATGCCCGACGTTGAGATGGATCGCTCCCCCGAGAGCAGCGCCAATGTCATCGAGGGGCTCATCGACACCTACTGCTGCGACACCCTTGACGAGCTGGCTGGCAAGCTGGGAATCCCTGCCGATGCCCTGAAGAAGTCGGTGGAGCGCTACAACGAGCTGTGCGATGCTGGCTTCGACGCCGACTTCGGCAAGCAGGCCAAGTACCTGAAGAAGATCGAGAAAGCTCCTTACTGGGGCATCCACAAGCACGTGCGCGTCTCGGCTCTGTGCGCCGGCGCTACCGTGAACGAGAATTACCAGGCCACCCGTGGCGTGGGCGGCGAGGTCATCCCCAACCTGTGGGTCACCGGCTTCTCGGCCGGCCAGCTGTGCGGCGCCCCCGACTGGTCAATGTACCAGGGCGGCATGTCCGCCGGCCACTGCATCATGACCGGTCGCATCTGCGGCATCCAGGCGGCCACTGGCGGCAAGCTCGAGGCGAGCGCGCCCATCACCGAGGCCGATGTGGTGGCGATCTCCGCCTAGCGCGTTCCGCTCTCCTCACCCCTATATAGCCCTCCCCCGACGCCCCGCACCCCTCCCGCGGGGCGTCTTTTGCAGGGCCTACTCGGGGTCGCCGTAGAGGGCGAAGACGCGACGGCGCTCGGCGCCGATGGTGGTGAGGTTGTTGTGGCCGGGAAGGACCGCCGTGTCATCGGGCAGGGCCGCGAGCTTCTTCAAGGAAGCGCGCATGTCGGCCATCGATCCACCTGCGAAATCGGTGCGGCCGACGGTGCCGGCGAACAGCGTGTCGCCCGAGATGAGCACCGGCAGCCCCTTGGGATGGTTGCCGAACTGCGGGATATCGAACAGGCAAATGGAACCGGGGGTGTGGCCGGGCGTCGCGATGACCTTCCACTTCATGTTCCCCACTTCCACGACATCGCCGTGGGCAACCGTGCGATCCACGGGGCAGGGAACGCCGCGGGTTGAGAGATCCTCGTCGCGAGGCTCCTCGATAAGCGGCGCGTCTACGGCCGAGGCAATGACGGGCGCACCCGTGGCCTCGCGCAGCTCGGCGGCGGCGCCGGTGTGGTCGAAGTGGGAGTGGGTGAGCACGATGGCGTCCAGCTTGCGGTCACCCAAGGCCGCGAGAATCTTGTCGACCGAGCAGCTCGGATCCACCACCATAGTGCCCTCGCCGTCGGATACGATGTACACGTTGTTGGCGAGCACGCCCATGACCATATACTCGACATCGACGCACAATCCGCTGATCTCATACAAATCCGTCGCCATTTCTCAACCTTTCTTGCTTGATCCTTGGGGCATCATTCTACGGGCATCGAAGACGCCGTCGATGGCGGACAGGCGCTTTGTCATGCGCTCGATAACCGCCAAGTCAGACAGCTGGAAGAGGAAGCGCATCTCCACCATGCCATCGCGGTGGGTGGTGGTGTTGCAGGACAGCACATTGGCGCCCATCTCGGAAATGACGCGCGTCACGTCCAGAAGCAGGTTCATGCGGTCGAGCGCCTCGATGTAGATCTCCACCTGGTAGGTGGCCGCCGTGGGCGTCCCCTCCCATTCCACCTCGATGATGCGCTCGGGATGCCGCTTCAAATCGAGCGCGTTGGGGCAGTCGGCCCGGTGCACCGACACGCCGCGGCCGCGGGTCACAAACCCCAAGATGTCGTCGCCGGGCACGGGGTTGCAGCAGCGCGACAAGCGCACGAGCACGTCGTCGACGCCCTTCACCACGATGCCCTGGGATGAGTGGGTCTCGTGCTTCTTCGGGCGCTTCACGGACGTGAGCATGGGGGCCATAATGCCCGTGGAGGAGGCCGATGTGCCCACCGTGGGCTTCTCCGCCTCCTCGTTGCCCTTGTCCACCAGGATCTTCAGCAGACGGTTCGTGACGTGCTGGGCCTTCTCCTTGCCCGTGCCGATGTGCACGTACATCTCATCGGGGTCTTTGAAGCCGAGCGCCTCAGCCACCAGCTTCAGCGCCCGCATCGACTGGGCGCTGGAAAGCCCCAGCCCGTGCTTGCGCATCTCGCGCACGAGCATGTCGCGGCCCATCTGCATGTCGTCGGAGCGGGTGATCTTCGAGAAGTAGGAGCGGATCTTGCTGCGGGCCGAGGGCGTCTTCACGATGTTCAGCCAGTCGCGGGAGGGGCTCGCGCTCTTCTGGGTGAGCACCTCCACGCGGTCGCCCACCTGCAGCTGGTAGGACAGAGGCACGATGGAGCCGTTCACCTTGGCGCCCACGCAGTGGTTGCCCACCTCGGTGTGGATGGCGTAGGCGAAGTCCACCGGCGTGGAGCCGGCGCGCAAGCTCATGACCTCGCCCTTCGGCGTGAACACGAAGACCTCCGTGTCGTCGAGGTCCATCTTCAGCGATTTCAAGAACTCGCGGGAGTCCTCGGTCTCGTCCTGCCAGTCCACCATCTGGCGCAGCCACGCCAGCTGGGCATCCAGGTTGTCGGCGGCGCCGGGGCGCGAGGCGCCGGTCTCCTTGTAGCGCCAGTGGGCCGCCACGCCGTACTCGGAGTTGCGGTGCATCTCCTCGGTGCGGATCTGCACCTCCAGGGGACGTCCGGCCGGCCCCATGACCGTCGTGTGCAGCGACTGGTACATGTTGAACTTCGGCATGGCGATGTAGTCTTTGAAGCGGCCGGGCATGGGGTGCCACAGCGTGTGCACCGCGCCCAGGGCCGAGTAGCAGTCCTTCACCGAGCTGGTGATGATGCGCACGGCGATGAGGTCGTAAATCTCCGAGAAGCCCTTGCCCTTCTTCGTCATCTTCTGGTAGATGGAGTACAGATGCTTCGGGCGCCCCATGATCTGGGCCGAAATTCCCACCTTCCCCATCTCCTCGTGGAGCACGGCGATGACGTCGGCCAGGTACTTCTCGCGCTCGGCGCGGGACTCGGTCACCATGCGGGAGACCTGCTTGTACTTGTTGGGCTCCAGGTAGAAGAAGGAGAGGTCCTCCAGCTCCCACTTGATGGAGTTGATGCCAAGGCGGTGGGCGATGGGGGCGTAGATCTCCAGCGTCTCGCGGGACTTGAAGATGCGCCGATCCTCGCGCAGGGCCGCCAGTGTGCGCATGTTGTGCAGACGGTCGGCCAGCTTGATGACGATGACGCGGATGTCCTTGGACATGGCCACGAACATCTTGCGAATGGTGGCCGCCTGCTCGTCGGTGAGCGACTCCACCTCGATGCGGGTGATCTTGGTGACGCCCTCCACCAGCGCCCGCACCTGTGGGTTGAAGGTGCGCTCCACCTCCTCGGCCGTCACCTTCGTGTCCTCCACGGTGTCGTGGAGCAGCGCCGCCGTGATGGTCTCGGCGTCCATGCGCAGATCGGCCAGGATGATGCCCACCTCGATGGGATGGATGATGAACGGCTCGCCGGACTTGCGGCACTGGCCCGCGTGGGCGTCGCGGGCGAACTCGAAGGCGCGGCGCAGCATGGCCTCCTCCGGCGCGTCCATGTAGGCACTCGTCAGGCGCGCCAGCTCGGCGAAGCGGTTCTCGGGCGTGGCGGGCCCGCGCTCGATGGCCGAATCGGCCGTGGGATGCGGGCGGCCCAGAAGCGCGTCCACGGTCTCTTTCGTGGCCTTCCCGGCGCTGACGGCATCGGCCGCCGCCCGGACGGAATCGTCTCTCTCGGCGCTCATGGGCGCCTCCCTTCTCCTGAACGCGGATGGTCCGCGGATCGTTATCGGTTAGTGCCCCTGGCCCGGTCGGTTCCTCGGCACGATGGGATGGCACAGACGCACCGTGAGCGCGGGCTCGTCGGTGCCCAGCGCCCATCGGCAGAAGCCGCCGAACAGCGTGCGCTCGTCGATGCCCTCGCGGTAGCGCACCGAATCGGTCAGTTCCACCTTCGACGCCCCTTCGCGCACCCGCACCCACAGATGCGGGCGGCCGGCCTCGTAAACGGTGCGCGTCTCGATGAGCCCGAGCTCGCGGAACACGGCCAAGCCGCAGGCCGCCGAGGTGGGGCTCACGGCGCGGAAAGCGTCGGAGGCGGCCTCGGCCAGATCGGCGTCGGCCACGCAGAAGTAGTCGTCGGGAGTGTTGCGCTGCAGCGAGCGCAGCTTGCGGTACACCTGGGCCATGACGTCATGATCCGGCGTGGCGTCGGCCAAGATGCGCTCGTTGATGGAGGCGTCCCCGCGCCCGTAGAGCAGATGCACCCACGCCGGCTTCCCATCGCGCCCGGCCCGGCCGCTCATCTGGTTGAACTCCACGTCGCTGAAGGGCAGGTGGTACAGCACCACGTGCCGGATGTTGGGAATATCGACCCCCTCCCCGAAGGCCGAGGTGGCCACGAGCACCTTCAGGTCGTCGCGACGGAACAGCTCTTCGATGCGCTTGCGCTCGTCGCGGGAGAGCCCCGCGTTGTAGAAGCCGATCATGCAGGCGAGCTGCGGCACCCGCCGGCGCAGCATGCGCGCGAGCGCCACGGAATGCTCGCGGGAGTTCACGTAGATGACGGTCTTCTCGCCCGTGGCCACCAGGGAGGCCAAATAGTCGTCGCGGTGCGGGATGTTGCGCTGGTCGTCCAGGTACAGGTTGTCGCGGGCCGTCTCGTCGATGACCGAGTCCTGAATGGGCAGGACCGCATCGATGTCGTCGGCCACGGCGTCGTTGGCCGTGGCGGTCACCGCGAGCACCACGGGGTCTCCGAGCCGGGTCAGCGCCCGGTCGAGCTGGGTGTAGGCCACGCGCTGGCCGGCCTTGGCCTGGCCGATGTGGTGAGCCTCGTCCACGACGACGAACCCGACGCGCCCCGAGGCCGCCAGCTCGTCGGTGTGGAACATGAGGTACTCCGGCGTGGTGAGCACGATGTCGAGACTCCCGTCGGCCAGCCCCGCGTACACCGCCGCGCGCTCCTCGGGCGTCGACTCGCCGGTGATGACGGCGCTCGCAATGCCGAAGCGCTCGAGGCTCGCCCGCAGATGGAATACCTGGTCGGCGATGAGCGCCCGCAAGGGGTAGATGAACAGGCTCGCGGCATGGTCGGTCAGCGCGCGGAAGGCGGCGTAGGTTTGGAAGCACAGCGACTTGCCGCGCCCCGTGGCCATGACGGCGAAGGTGGACTTCCCCGCCCGCAGCCGATCGAGAATCTCTCGCTGGGCCGGATGCAGCGGGCGGTCGCCGATGATGGCCTTCACAATGGCCGCCTCCAGGCCGTCCGGGTCGCGGCGGGCCGTCTCCTCCCACCGGGCGCGGCGGGGCGCCAGATCGGGGAGCGCCGGCTCGGGCGCCTCGTCGGCGGCCGCAAGATCGGGCTCCCCTTCCGCCTCGGCGAACAGATCGGCGGTGAACGACACGGCATCCGGGTCGAGGCAGGCCTCCAAAGCGCAGCAGCTGCGCGCCGGCGCCACGGTTTCCAGCATGGCCTTCACCGAGCGGCGGCCGCGCCATTCGTCGATCTGCACCGTGAAGGCGGCGTCCACCACCGCGTCGTTCACGAGCAGCGCGTCGATGGCGGCGCAGTGGAACATGATGCCGGCCACCGATGCGCGCCCGTTGGTGAGCGTGCAGGCGAAGTGGTCCTTGGTCTGGCCCACGGCCCGGGTGTTCACGAGCGTCACGTTGCGGGCCAGGAACGTGGGCTGGGGGTTCTCCTGGCCGAAGGGGGCGAGCCGCTCGACCAGCGCCACGGACTCGAGCGTCAGCTCGTCCAGGCTCACGAGCGCGTCCACCTCGGTCAGCGGGTGGAAGGCCGCCTCCGGCAGCTTCTGCATATAGGCGTCGAGACGCTGGGCAAAGGCCTTCAAATTCTTGGTGGGGATGGTGACGCCCACGGCCGCCCCATGGCCTCCGAAGCGCTTGGTGAGATACGAGATCGATTCCACCGCCTCGAAGAGGTTCACGTTGCCCACGGAGCGCCCGGAGCCGCGAGCCTCGTCGCCGTCGATGGTGAACAGAAGCGCCGGCACCCCGTAGGTGTTCACGAGACGCGAGGCCACAATGCCCTTCACGCCCTCGTGCCAGCCCTCGCCGGCCACGACAAGCGCCCGCTGCCCGTGGTAGATCCTGCCGGCCTGCTCCTTGGCGATGTCCGACAGCTCCGCCTCGATGGCGCGCCGCTGGTTGTTCACCTCTTCCAAGGCCTCGGCCATGGTGCAGCACTCGCCGTAGTTGTCGCACATGAGCAGATCGAGCGCCAAATCGGCATTGCCCATGCGCCCGGCGGCGTTCAGACGCGGGATGAGGGAGAACGACAGGTTCGTGGCCGAAAGCGGCTTGCCGGCCTGGCCCGTGGTGGCCAGAAGCGCGGCGATGCAGGGACGCGGGTTGGTGTTCATGCGCGCGAGGCCGTCGGCCACGAGCGCTCGGTTCTCATCGCGCATGGGCATGAGGTCGGCCACAGTGCCCAAGGTGGCGAAGTCGGTGTAGCTGCGCCACAGGTGCGGAAACCCCAGGCGGCTGCCGAGCACCTGCACGAGCTTCAAGGCCACGCCAACGCCGGCGAGGATGGCGCTCGGGCAATCCTCGGCCATCTTCGGATCGGCCACGGGCACGCCCTCGGGCACAAGATCGGCCGCCTCGTGGTGGTCGGTGATGTAGACCTCCACCCCCGCCTTCAGGATGTCGGCCACCTCGTTCTTGCAGGCAATGCCGCAGTCCACGGTGACGATGACGTCGGGCTCCAGAGCTCGGGCGCGCTCGAAGGCGGCCGCGGTGATGCCGTAGCCCTCCTCGAAACGGCGGGGAACGAAGGGGAACGCGCAGGCGCCGAGGGCCCGCAGGCCCCGGGTGAGCACGGTGGTAGCGGAGATGCCGTCCAAATCGAAGTCGCCGAACACGACGATGCGCTTCTTCTCGCGGATGGCGTCGATGAGCCCGTCGGCCACTTCTGCCAGCCCTGGGATCTCCAAGGGATTGCGCCAGTCGCGGTCAAGCGAGGGGTTCAAGAAGCGCTTGGCGGCCCGCACCGTGGTGATGCCGCGGGCCACGAGGGTCGTCGCGATGAAGCGGGGCAAACCGAGGTCGTGCGCCAGACGCGCGACGATCTGCGGATCGGCCTCCCGGATGCTGAATTGGGCGGTCATAATGTGCTAGCTACCTTACGTGCGTTCTTCTTCGTAGTTCGGAAGGTATTTTCGCACAAAGCTCGCATTCTGTCACCGCAGCACGACGGCGGCGCGGCAATTTCCCACGGCACCGCCCGGGCAGCTCCTCGCAAGCCGTCAATCGACGCTCGGCAGAGAGTCGCACAGCACCTAGCGGTTGTCCACTTTCTCGGGGTACAGGTCGTGTTGGGACAGGCGCGTCCAGGCTACTTCCTCCCAGCGGGTGCCGGGGCGTCCGTAATTGCAGTACGGGTCGATGGAGATGCCGCCGCGCGGGGTGAACTTGCCCCAGACCTCGATGTACTTCGGATCCATGAGCGCGATGAGGTCCTTCATGATGATGTTCATGCAGTCCTCGTGGAAGTCGCCGTGGTTGCGGAAGCTGAACAGGTACAGCTTGAGCGACTTGCTCTCCACCATGCGCACATCGGGCACGTAGGAGATATAGATGGTGGCGAAGTCGGGCTGGCCGGTGATGGGGCACAGGCTCGTGAACTCGGGACAGTTAAACTTCACGAAGTAGTCGTTGCCCGGGTGCTTGTTCTCGAAGGTCTCCAGTACCGACGGGTCGTAGTCGGTCGGGTACTGGGTATGCTGGTTGCCGAGCAGGGTGACGCCGCCGGCGCGAGTCTCATTCTCATCGCGGCCAGCCGAGGCAGCGGCGGGAGCAGTCGCTGGCGCGGGGCCGGCATCCTCGCGAGCCAGATGGGCCGCGATGGCGGCCATAGCCGAAGTATCCACCGATCCCTCGGGCTTCCCGATTGCATCATCGTCGCTGCCAAACAGCGCTTCAGCCATGTCCATTGGTTTCATTCCCAGCTCCTCTTCTTTAGCAACTCCTTGGGGGCGGGCTGCGGGGTACCGCTCAGTCGCTCAGACAGTCCTCGCTCGGCGAAACAGGACGTTTAGGCCTGTTTCGAACGCTCTCGGAACTCGCTTGGTGAGCAATACCCCACATCCCGCTACACTCAACTCTGCTTGATTATCTCATAGCCGGATCTTCGACGCCGTTGGCGGCGAAGGCGGCGGCGCGGTCGAGGCAGGTGGCGCAACGGCCGCAGGGCGCCTCTCCCCCTTCGTAGCACGACCAGGTCAGTTCGTAGGGCACGCCAAGGGCCAGCCCCTCGCGCACGATGTCGGCCTTCGACCAGGTGACGAACGGAGCTTCCAAGCACAGCTCGCCGCCGGTACCCTCCACGATGGCGCGATTCATGGCCTCCACGAACTCCAGCGAGCAATCGGGGTAGGCGTTGCCGGCCCAGTCGTCGTGGTGGGCGCCGTAATAGACCGTCGAGCAGCCGAGCGAGAGGGCCATGGAGGCCGCCGAGGAGAGGAAGAGCCCGTTGCGGAAGGGCACGTAGGTGCTCACCGGGCCGCCGTCGCCTTCGGCCTGCTGATCGGCGTAGCTGGACTCGGGGATGGCTGCATCGGAATGGGCCAGAAGCGAGCAGTCGCTGTCGGCGAAGATGGCACCCAGGTCGAGGAAGCGCTGCTGCACACCGTAATGGGCCGCCACGGCGCGGGCCGCCTCAATCTCGCGAACGTGCTTCTGCCCGTAGCTGATGGAAAGCGCATACACGTTTTCCGCTCCGTACTTGTTCACAGCCCGCGCCAAAAGCGTCGTGGAATCCACGCCGCCGGAGCACAGCACCAGGGCTTTGTTGTTGGTCATGGTTCCTATCCTTCCAAATCCTTAAACCCCGCGCGTCTCGTCGGGCCAGATGATCTTGTGCAGCTGCAACTGCAAACGGGCGCGGTCCAAGCCGTGCTCGATCAGATAGGCGGCGATCTCGGCCGGCTCGATAGCGCCCCATACCGGACTTGCCAGCACCGAGCAGCGATCCCACAGCCCCGCCTCGTCGGCGCAGCGCTCCATGAAGGCCAGATCGTCCTCAGTGCCCACGACGAACTTTACGGCATCGCGCGTATCCAGCAGATCGTAGTTCTCGCGGCGCATGGCAGCGGACACGGCCTCGCCGGCCGTGGGCGTCTTCCAATCCACCGTGAAGTGCAGGCTGCCGGGAAGCCCCGCCTCGGCGCACGCCTCACGCAAGTGCGCCATGGGACTCAAGTCGCGCGAACCGTTCGTCTCGATTTCCACGCGCAAGGGGCGCGGGTCGTCCACCGCGAGCAGAGTCTGCACCAAATCGGGCAGGTAGGGCTGCAGAAGCGGCTCGCCGCCGGTGAGCGTCACGCACGACACGCCGGTCTCGGCCACCCAGGCCACCAGATCGGGTACGCTCCACCCTTCCACTTCCACCAGCGGATGGTTCGCCCAGCGCGTGTCGCAGTAGGTGCACCACATGTTGCAGCCGGCGAACCGGATGAAAGCGGCCGGCCGCCCCGCCGCCAGGCCCTCCCCGTTCACGGACACGAACTTCTCCGCCACGGGGAACAGCTGGGCACGGGGGGCGATGGTGTGGCGCGCCTGGTGCCGCTCGGCATCCAGCAGGCCGTCGTTCTCTTCCTCGGGCACCATGGGCTATCGCTGCTCCCGGTAGTAGGCGCAGTTGTTGGGGGTCTCGTAGACCTCCACCTGGGCCACGGGCAGCCCGCGGGCGGCCAGCGCGTCGAAGAACCACTTCGCGAGGTTCTCCGCCGTGGTGCGGAAGGGCACAATGAACAGGGCGAAACCCTCACGCTCGAGGCACGCCAAGGTGTCGGGGGCAAGGGAGCCCTCCTCCACGATGAAATGGTGGTCGAGTCGCTCGGTCAGCGCGCGCAGCTCGGTTTTAAACTCGCCGAAATCCACCACCATGTCCTTGCAGGTGCCCTCCGTCTGCAGGTGTTCCACCTCCAGATAAGCCACCACGCGCCAGCGGTGCCCATGCAGGTTCTCGCACTTCCCATGATAATCGGTCAAAAAATGAGAGGCATCGAACGAGCTCTCTGTCTTCAATCCGTACATATCGAATTCTCACCAATCTACGAACATTTGTATGATACAATCAACATCGCAGGGAGCAAACGCCCTCTGCATTCACCCCGCCACGATGCTAGCTAGAAAGGGGGTGATGCAGATGAGCGATATGCTGGCCTTAATCCAAGTCCTTGTTGGAGTTGCCACATTCATTGTAGCTGTTTTGACGCTACAAAAAGAGAACCCGCCGAATAACGGCGGGAACTCCAACAAAGAGGGCGAGGATTAGGCACCCTCGCCGAAGGGCGTTCCGTTCGGGGCGCCCTTCTTTAGGCAAAACGATTATAGCACAGGTTCACCCATCAGAACGCGGCGTCGAAGGGGGCGGTCACGATGATTTCACTTTGGCCGCGGGTGAGCTCGGTGAGCTTTTCCAGGAAGGGGGCCTGAGTGCCGTCGAGCATGCGGAAGGTGAGCAGGACGTTCTCGGCGAAGTCGCTCTCGGCAAGCTTCGCGCCGGCCGCCTCAGCGATGCGACAGAGCTGCTCGTACAGGCTGTAGGGCACCTCCAGAATGATGTCGACGCAGACCGACACCGTGACGACATCCGCCGCTTCGATAGCCGCCTTCGTGGCGTCGGTGTAGGCGCGCACCAGGCCGCCGGTGCCGAGCAAAATGCCGCCGAAGTAGCGGGTGACCACCACCGCCACGTCTTCCAAACCTGCATGTTGAATGGCCTCGAGGGTCGGCATACCCGCCGTCTTGGCCGGCTCGCCGTCGTCGGTGTAGCGCACGCGACCGCCGCGCAGCACGTAGGCGTACACGTTGTGGCGCGCCATGCGGTGAGCCGCCTTCACCTCGGCGATGAAAGCGAGTGCCTCTTCCTCAGTGGCGACCGGCGCGATTTGCCCGATGAAGCGGCTCTTCTTCTCGACGATCTCGGCCTCGGCACGAGCGGCTATGGTCTTGTACGCGGCCACTACTCCCCCAGCTTCTCGGCGGCTTCGAACCATTCCAGCTCGAGGGCTTCTATTTGGGTTTCGAAGTCGGCGATTTCCTCTTGCATGGCGGTGAGCACTAGATAGTCGGATTGGTCGGCGGCGGCCATTTCCAGCTGCTTCTTCTCGATCTTGCCCTTCAGGGTCTCGATCTTCTTCTCGTTGGAGGTCATGAGCTTGCGCAGGGCGCGCTGCTCGCCGCCGGAGAGGACGGGGGCGCAAGAGGCGGCCGCATTCCCGGGATTGCTGGAGGTCGCGAGCGAGGGGCGACCAAGGTCGCCCCCTACGGAGCCGACCCCAGAGTCATTTCCGCGGCCACCGCCGGCGCTCTTCGCGGCTTCGCGGTCGGCCTCTTCGGCGAGTTTCAGGTACTCGTCCACGCCACCGGGCAAATGGCGCACCTTGCCGTCGATGAGGGCGAACTGGTGGTCGGTCACGCGTTCCATGAGGTAGCGGTCGTGGGTGACGAGCAAGAGTGTGCCCGGCCAGCCGTCGAGCAGGCTCTCCACCGCCGCAAGCATATCGGTGTCCAGGTCGTTTCCCGGCTCGTCCAAGATGAGCACGTTCGGCTCATCCAGCAAAATGAGCATGAGCGCCAGCCGGCGCTTCTGGCCGCCGGACAGGTCGCACACCGGCTCGTTCTGGTCGTCCTTCGTGAACCCGAGCCGTTCCAAGAGCTGTCCCGGCGTCATCTCCTTGCCGTCGAGCATCGTGCGCCGCGAGTAGCGCGAGATCACCTGGCGCACCCGGTCGTCGCCGAGCTTGCGCAGCTCGTCCAAATGCTGCGACAGCACGGCGAAACGCACGGTCTGGCCGATTTTCACGCGCCCGGAATCGAGCGGCTGCAGCCCTTGGATGATGCGCAGAAGCGTTGTCTTGCCGATGCCGTTGGCGCCCACAATGCCGTAGCGATCGCCCGGGCCGATGATCCAGTCGACGTCGTCCAAGATGACGCGATCCCCGAAGCGCAGCGATGCGCCCTTAAGGTCGACCACCTGCTTGCCGAGACGCGCCATGGCCATGCGCTTGAGCTCCAGCTCGTTGCGCAAGGGCGGCACGTCGGCGATGAGCGCCTGGGCGGCGGCCACGTGGAACTTAGGCTTCGTGGCCCGCGCACGGGCGCCGCGGGAGAGCCACGCCAGCTCGCGGCGCAGGGCGTTCTGGCGCTTCTGCTCGGCCAAAGCCTCCAAGCGATCCCGTTCCACCCGCTGCATGATGTAAGCGGAGAAGCCTCCCTCGAAGAGCCAGACGCGCCGACCGTGCACCTCCCACATGGCCTCGCAGACCTCGTCGAGGAACCAGCGGTCGTGGGTCACCACGAGCAGCGCGCCCGCGCCGTCGGCCCAGCGCTCGCGCAGGTGCCGGGCGAGCCAGTCGATGGTCCGCATGTCCAGGTGGTTGGTCGGCTCGTCGAGCATGAGGACGTCGTAATCGCCGATGAGCAGGCGGGCGAGGTCCACGCGGCGGCGCTGGCCGCCCGAGAGCTCCCCCACGCGCCCCTCCCAGGGCACGTCGGCGATGAGGCCGTCGAGCACCTGGCGCACACGGGGGCGGGACGCCCACTCGTACTCCGGGGCGTCGCCCACCACGGCCTCGCGCACCGTGGCCCCGTCGCTCAGGGCGTCGCGCTGGCCGAGCAGCCCGACCGAGAGGTCGCGCCGGTGGGTGACGCGGCCGGAATCGGGCTCGAGCTCCCCGGCGAGCACCGACAGCAGGGTGGACTTCCCGTCGCCGTTGCGCCCCACGATACCGATGCGGTCCCCCTCGTCGACACCCAGGGTGACGCCGCCGAAGACCTGCTTGGTCGGGAAATCGAGCCGCACCGAGTCGCAGCCCAGAAGAATCGCCATCGCGCACCGCCTTGCATCCGTCGCGTTCCCACAGCCTCCCATCCTAGCACGG
>OLNN01000891.1_pt1 | contig 28353 bp, 26 predicted proteins | sample 1672141 | NCBI WGS metagenome assembly OLNN01 (sample SAMEA3136652, study PRJEB25190) | human gut metagenome | biome: human gut; feature: human-associated habitat; material: faeces | place: Austria | collected 2013
TTAATTGTTGTAATTTTTTCATTTTTTAAGTGTAAAATGCATGTTGCCCTTTTTTTGCCCCTTTTTTTATGAAAAAATGATTTAATTTTAAATTTTATGAAGGGGCAAACATGTAAAATGGATTTATAAATTAATAAAAAAAGAACAAATTGTTCTTTTTTAGAGGTCATTTATATAATTTATCATTTCTTTTCTTGATTTTTTATAAATGTGGGAATAAGTTTGACGGAGCATTTCAATATTATGCCCCAATCTGTCGGCAATCAAATTTTCTGGAATTTGAGGATTAGAGAGTAAAAGTGATGCGTGAGAATGTCTTAATCCATGAAATGTAATTTTTTTTACATTTGCTTTTTCAAGTTAACGATTGAAATGATTTCTCAATGTTCCTGTGGAATGGTTCTCTTTATCACCAAAAACAAAGAAATCATCATTAAAATATAAAGACCTTTTCAAATAATTATACCTTAAAGATAAATCTTCTATTATTCGTTCAGGTAAATCAATTGTTCGATATGAATTTTCAGTTTTAGTACTTCCTATTTTAGAAGTGATGGCAGAATAAGATTGACGAACTGTTAAAGTTTTGTTTTCTAAATCAACATCCTTCCATTGTAGCGCAGCAATTTCTCCGATTCTAAGACCTGTATAAAAAGCAAAATTGTATAATTATTTATCGAATTGATCAGTTACAGTTAACATAAATTTATTAAAAGTATCTAAATCCCATAAATTTTCTTCAGCTGTATGTTTTTCAATAATTTTGTTGGTATTTTTAGGTGGTCTAATACTTCTTACAACACTGTATGTGAGATATTCTCTTTCTACTGCAAAAGTAAATAGTCCACATAAATGAAGCAAAACATTGCGAATAGTTTGATCTGAATATGAAATACCATTGTAACCATTTTTTGCAAAATCCTGAATCCAGTCTGTTATTTGATTACGAGTGAAAGTATCAAGTTTTTGATTGCCAAAAGAAGGAATATAAAATTGATTTTCAAATCGAGTGTATGCTTTCAATGTTTGTTCTTTTATTTTGAAAGGTGTTACTTTATGATATATTTCACTCAATTGAATTAATGTTAATTGTTTTGTATCAATTTTGTTATTATTAATTTTATTTATAAATTCATTTTTAGCAGCAGATACTTCTTTTTTAGTGTTAAATGTTGTTCTTTTAATTTCATGTATTTTGTTATCAAAGGGATCTTTATATTTTTTTCTAAATCCCCATTTTTTAGTTTTTTATATGAAAAAATAAGAAGAATAGACTTATCTTCTTATCTTAACAGTCCTCATTTGTTTCATCATCTTCAGCATTTTCTAATGCATATTCACATGCTTGTATAACAAAATGTGAAAAAGTTACATCTTTGTTTTGTATGTATTTTTCAATTTTAATAACTAGTTCTTCGGGAAATCTAATTGTTTTATTTTCAGTTTGTTTTTTCGGTTTTAGTTGAAAAGCCATGTTATCAATCTCCTATAAAACAATAGTAAGTTAAAATGTACTATATTAATGCATTGCAAATAGTGTTGCAATAATTGGAAAATAAATGATTACTTGATAAAATAAATATTACATAGGGAGGAATTCAGAATATGGAAGAGAGATACAGAAAGAAGATAAGAAAATATTCTAAAATTGCAATAGCGTTAAGTGTGTCTTTAAGCTTTTTAACGGGATGTGGCTCGAAGACAAACTATTTAATATTAAATAATGAAAGTGTTGAAGTTGAATTAGGGAAAGAAGTATCAAAGAATATAGAAGATTACATAAATAAAGATAAGATAAAAGAAGATGATCTTAAAAAGATTATTAAAGGAGCTAAAGAAACAGATAATTTAAAAAATGTTAAAAAGCAAAATTATCCTAAAGTTGGTGAATATAAAATCAATTTTGAATATAAAGATGAAAAAGCAACAGTTAAAGTTATTGTAAAAGATACAACAAAACCAGAAATAACTGCACCAGACAGTATAGATGTTGTTCAATATACAAATTTAGCTGATTTTGACTTTGACACATTATTGAGTGCAAAAGATTACTCAAAATTAGATAAATGGAAGATTGATACATCTAAAGTAGATGTTAATACAATTGGAGAATATGAATTAAAAGTATCAATTCAAGATAAGTACAAAAACAAAGCAACAAAGAAGATTAAAGTGAATGTTGTACAAGCGCCAGAAGTTGCAGAGGGAGAAGTTGCTGTAACAGAAATTGTGAAAGATGAAAACGGTAATGTGAAAACAGTTGTTACTAAAAAAGCACAAAGCGAAGTATCAAAAAATGATACAATAGCCTCAACAAAACCAGTAACAAGTGCAGGAACAATCAGTTCATCAAGCAATTCAAATACAGTAAAACCAAGCGGAAGTAGTGGAACTGCTAAACCAAGTACTTCAACAAGTACATCTAGTGGTAATGGAAGTAGTTCAAATACTTCTAGTGGATCAAGTAATTCAAGTAGTTCCAATACAGGTAGTAGTTCAAGTGGTTCAAATACAGCAAAACCATCAACACCAACACATACACATGATTACAACATTCCAATCACTAAAACAGTTCATCATGATGCGGTAACACATCAAGAAACTAAAGTAGTTCAAGCGGCTTATGATGAACCTGTATACGAAGAACGATATATATGTAATAATTGTGGATTTAGTACAACAGATGGTGGAACTATAACAGATCATATTACTGATGTATGTGATTCGGGATATCATGTTGGTAAAGTACAATCTGGTACAAAACATCACGATGCTGTAACAGAAACAGTAACAGTGGTAGATAAAGCGGCATATGATGAAACAGTAACAATCGGGTATAAATGCTCATGTGGTGCTACTAAATAAAAATATAAATATATTAAATGAATGTAATTAATAAATCTTTTTAAAAATATTAAAAAATAATAAACCAATAAAGAAGTAATAAATGTTTATTATTTACAAAATGAGATAAAAGGAGAAGCAAAAAACTTCTCTTTTTTTATGTTATCTTACAAAAAAGGGGCACAAAGAAATGTTGACTTTGTTGCCTTTCTAATTGGAATGAAGGAAAATTAAAAAATTTTCTATAAAAAAGTCCAATGCTTCGTGGATTTTAACAAATATGATAATTTATAAAAAGAGCAATAGATTATAAGAAAGGAACAAATTATTATGTTAGTAAAAATGATAAAGACGCATATTGAAAAAAAATATGGTATAAAACAAATTACTTGTGATTCGTTTGTTAAATTAAAGGATATTAAAGTTTTAGAGAAAAAAATAAAGTTACTATGTTCAATTTTAAAAATTGAGTATAAAAAATTCGAAAATGAAGAAGGCGAAGAAAAGACTCTTGGTGAAACGGATTCTTTCCAAAATTTGAGCATTGATATAAGTGAGGAATATTTCTTTACTTTATGTCACGAATGGGCGCATCATATAGATTTATATTTAAAATCGTATTATTACTCAAATATACGACAAAGAGGGTTTTCTGAAATGTGTTTTAAAAATGGTAAATGTTGTAAAGAAAAAGAAGCAAGTTATGTTAAAAATATCATAATTAATATGAAAAAATATTATGAAGAAAAAAATTTAATTGGCTATAACAAATATGAAGAGTTGTTTGCTATAGGATTTGAAATTTATATTTATAGTAAATTAAGTCAAATAGAAAACTATGGTCAAATAGGTAATTTTCTAGATTATGGTAAAGGTAACAAAGAATGCGTATATATAAGAAACACACAAGAAAATAATTATATTCAAGAAGTTATCAAGAATTTTGATTTACTTATAGAAAAAATGAAAGAGGAAAATATTTAAAGTCTAAATTAAAAATAGTTGCCCCTTTTTTGCCCTTTTTTACAACTAATTATGGCTAGTTGCAGTTTGAATTTTAGATTAAAAGAAAGCAGAAATAGTTGAAAGTAAGTAAAAAAATGAAAAAAATAGTAAAAAAAACGAAATGGATTTAGATTATGTAGAGGCGTTAGAATATGGTTTACCACCAACAGGTGGAATGGGTATGGGTATTGATAGATTAGTTATGTTATTAACTGGACAAGAATCTATTCAAGAAGTTATTTTATTCCCTCAAATGAAACCAAGAAATAAATAAAACAACAATAAAATCAATATTTTTTTGGTTTTAAATTTGTGATTAACACATCAAAATAAGACACATCTATTGATGATAAATATACTTAAAATAGTACCTATTTTGGGTATAAAAATCATTGATTGGATGTGCTTTTTTATTGCATAGAAGGTGTAAAAACATCAAAAATAGGGTAAGTAACCATAAAATATCCAACTTTTTTGTAAAAAATGATTATTTTGAGTTAAATTTTTCTGATTTTCCGTAACAAAATGAAGTTAGTTACATTACTTGGCATGTTCGATAAAAAATAAAAGGTAAAAAAGATTATACAACATATGTTGAAATTTTTAGTATATGAGATGATATATAAAGTATTTTTTGAATATGCATAAATAATTTATGAAAATACAAAGAAAGAGCATAATAAAACAACGATTATTAAATGTAAAACAAATTGTAGTTTGTTTCTCTTATTCTACTAAATATTTGTTACGATTTTTAGTGTTATAAATATAATACGTCAAAGTTGTCGATCAAGTGATTTTGATACGGAAAATTAAATCATATAATATTTTTTTGTTACTTTTTCTTCTGTGTTTTAGTAGTAAAATTTTTATAAAATGTACATTCTTATATGATTAAAATTGTACATTTCTAAATTGACAGTAGTTTCTAGGTATTCGTATAAATCGATTTTGTAAGCTTTATATGATATAATATATACGCTTTCTTCAACTAAAAAAATGGCATTTAGTTGATGATTTTGATAGTAAATAATGGAGGGTTACTATGAATAAACAACAATTAGCTAATAAGATTTGGGAATCAGCTAATAAAATGCGTTCTAAAATAGAAGCAAATGAATATAAAGATTATATTTTAGGATTTATCTTTTATAAATTCCTTTCTGAAAAAGAAGTTAAATATTTAAAAGCAAATGATTGGACTGATGAATATCTTCCTGAACTAAAAGAAGAAGATAGTGAAACAGTAAAAAGTATCCAAAAAAACTTAGGTTATTATATTTCATATGATAATTTATTTTCAACTTGGTTAGAAAAAGGTAGTGACTTTAGTGTACAAGATGTACGTGACGCTTTATCGGCATTTAATCGTTTAATAAATCCTACACATAAGAAAGTATTTGATGGTGTATTTGATACATTACAAACAGGTTTATCTAAATTAGGAGAAAATGCTAATGCGCAATCTAAATCTATAAGTGGTTTAATTCAGCTTATTAAAGATATTCCTATGGACGGAAAACAAGGATATGATGTATTAGGTTTTATATATGAGTATCTAATAGAAAAGTTTGCTGCCAATGCAGGCAAAAAAGCAGGAGAATTCTACACTCCTCATGAAGTATCTTTACTTATGTCTGAAATAATAGCTAATCATTTAAAAGATAGAGATAAAATAGAAATCTATGATCCTACTAGTGGATCTGGATCTTTACTTATTAATATAGGTAAAAGTGCTTCTAAGTATATAGAAGGTAAAAATAAAATTAAATATTATGCTCAGGAATTAAAAGAAAATACATATAACCTTACTCGTATGAATTTAGTTATGCGAGGTATAGAAGCTGATAATATAGTTACTAGAAACGGTGATACTTTAGAAGATGATTGGCCATATTTCGATGAAAATGATCCTACAGAATCATATAATCCTTTATATGTTGATGCTGTTGTCTCTAATCCCCCTTATTCTCAATCATGGAATCCTGCTGATGAAGATGGTGATCCTAGATATGCTGGATATGGTTTAGCTCCTAAAGGTAAAGCGGATTATGCTTTCTTATTACATGATTTATATCATATTAAACCTGATGGAATTATGACTATTGTTTTACCTCACGGGGTTTTATTCCGTGGAAGTGAAGAAGGAAAAATACGTAAGAATTTAATAGAAAAGAATAAGATTGATACTATTGTTGGTTTACCAGCTAATATCTTCTATGGTACCGGTATACCAACAATAATAATGATATTAAAACAAAAACGAGATAATTCCGATATATTAATTATTGATGCATCTAAAGGATTTATAAAAGAAGGTAAAAATAATAAATTACGTGCTTCAGATATTAAAAAGATAGTAGATGTGGTAACTAAAAGAGAAACAGTTAATAAGTTCTCTAAAGTAGTATCTCGTGAAGAAATAAGAGCAAACGATTATAACTTAAATATACCTAGATATGTAGATTCTAGTGATAAGGTAGAATCATGGGATATATATGCTTCTATGTTTGGCGGTATACCTAACGCAGAAGTAGATAATTTAAATAAATATTGGGAAGCATTCCCAGTACTACGTTCTTCTTTGTTTGAAAATACTTCTTCTAACTATTGTAAACTAATTGTCTCTGATATAAAAAAAGCAATAAAAGAACATATTAGTATAAAAGACTTTGAATATAAATTTAAAAATGCATTTAATAACTTTGATAAATACTTGGAAGATGAATTAATAAATAAAATGGAAACATTAAGTATATCTAAAACAGAAGAAACATTATCTAATAATATTTTTGAAAGACTTACAGATATACTATTAATTGATAAATATGAAGCATACCAACTATTAGATGATGATTGGAATAGTATAGCTATTGATTTAGAAATAATTCAAACCGAAGGATTTAACGCTACTAAGGTAGTAGATCCTAATCTAGTTATGAAAAAGAAAAATAATAAAGAACAAGAAGTACAAGAAGGATGGAAAGGACATATAATACCTTTTGAACTAATAGCTAATACAATACTAAAAGAAGATAAACAAGCTATAAAAGAAAAAGAAAATAGACTGTCTGAAATAGCATCAGAATATGAAGAATTAATGGATTCTCTATCTGATGATGAAAAGCAAAAATTGTTAAATGATGACAACACCTCATTTGTAGCTAAAGAAGTTGCTAATGCGTGCAAAGAAGTATTTGCAGATATATCGACACCTGAAATAGAAATATTACAAGTGTATCTTGAATTGTCAAAATCCAAGGATAAGTTGTCTTTTGTAGAAGAACACGGAGAAATAGCTTGGGGTAGCATGTCAGTATTAAAAAACGGTACATATGGAAAAGGAGAAATAAATAAGTATGTTGCTGAGCTTAAGTCACAAGTAGAATTTGAGGTTGGTACATATGAATATACAGTTGTACAAGTTAATAATCTTATTGCAGAAGAAAAAGATTTAAAGAAGAGGGTCAAGGATGAAACAGGAAAACTTCATTTGAAGATAAAAGAAACTATCGAAAACTTATCTGATGAACAAGTAATAGAATTACTTAAAGATAAGTGGATAAATCCACTTATTAATAACTTAATGAAATTACCTGATACTATTATTTCTAATTTACAAGCTAAATTAGAAGCAATAGCAAAGAAATATGATACTACTCTAGATGAAGTAGAAACTCAAATAAAAGAAACAGAACAAACACTTACTGCAATGATAGATGACCTAGAAGGTAATGAATTTGATATGCTAGGTCTGGCAGAATTAAAGAAATTGCTAGGAGGTGAATAAGATGAGTAAACCTAAGATAAGATTTAAAAGATTTACTGACGATTGGGAACAGCGTAAGCTAGGAACACTATGTTCACTTATTACAAAAGGAACTACTCCAAAAGATAAGTCAGGAAACGGGGAAGTTAATTTTGTTAAAGTAGAAAATATAGATATTGATAATGGAGAAATTACTTCGACATCAAAAATAAGTATTGCAGAACATGAAGGATATTTAAAACGTTCAAAATTAAAAGAAAACGACATTTTATTTTCTATTGCAGGAACATTAGGACGCGTAAGTGTTGTAAAATCAAGTATTTTGCCCGCTAACATAAATCAAGCGCTTGCAATTTTACGAATAAATGAAGGATATATACCATATCTTACAACAGTATTAAAAGGACGAGCTGTAGAAGATTTTATTAGAAGAAATCCTACAATTGGAGCTCAACCAAACTTATCGTTAGAACAAGTCAATAATTTGGATATTTCATATCCAAATTATGATGAACAAGTTAGAATTGGCCAATATTTTTCTAATCTAGACAACCTTATTACCCTTCATCAGCGTAAGTATGATAAATTAGTAAATATCAAGAAATCCATGATTGAAAAAATGTTTCCACAAAATGGAGCATGTGTACCAGAAATAAGATTTAAAGGATTTACTGACGATTGGGAACAGCGTAAGTTGGGGGAAGTAGGCTCTGTGTCTATGTGCCGCCGTATTTTCAAAGAACAGACTTCCGAAAGTGGCGACATTCCTTTCTATAAAATTGGGACTTTTGGTGGACAAGCTGACGCTTATATTTCAAGAGAGTTATTTGCTGAATATAGGTCAAAGTATCCTTATCCAAAAGAGGGCGATATTCTAATATCTGCTTCTGGTAGTATTGGTAGAACTGTTGAATTTACAGGAAAAAATGAATATTTTCAAGATTCAAATATCGTATGGTTAAGCCACGATGATAGACTTGATAATACATTTTTGAAATATTTTTATTCTGTCGTGAAATGGGCAGGAATTGAAGGGAGCACAATAAAAAGACTCTATAACGATAACATTTTGAATACAGTTATCAGTATGCCATCTGTTGCTGAGCAGAGGAAGATTGGTACATTTTTTAAGAAGTTAGACAACCTTATTACCCTTCATCAGCGTAAGATAGAAAAACTAAAAAATATTAAAAAATCATGTTTAGAAAAGATGTTTGTATAAAGATATACATTTATTACTAAAGTTAGGAGGTAAATACTATGATTTTTAATATGGAATCTGATTTTGAGTTAGCTCTAATAAGGATATTAACTGAAAATGGCTGGGAAAAAGAAGTTCTAAAGAATAGTTCACAAGAAGATTTACTTAGAAATTGGGCTAATATTCTTTTTGAAAATAATAGAGATAAAGACAGACTAGATGAATATCCTTTAACTGATAGTGAAATGCAACAAATATTAGAACAAATAGAAAATCTTAGAACTCCTTTAAGGCTAAATAGTTTTATTAATGGTAAAAGTGTATCTATTAAAAGAGATAATCCAAATGATAAGTTACATTATGGTAAAGAAGTAAGTCTTAAGATATACGATCGTAATGAGATAGCTGCAGGATCTAGCAGATATCAAATTGTACGACAACCTAAGTTTCCTACTGCAGACAAGATATTAAATAATCGTAGAGGAGATGTAATGTTGCTTATTAATGGTATGCCAGTTATTCATATTGAACTTAAAAGAAGTGGTGTACCAGTAAGTCAATCATGTAATCAAATAGAGAAATATAGTCATGAAGGTGTATTTACTGGTTTATTTTCTTTAGTTCAAATATTTGTAGCTATGACACCGGATGAAAGTGTTTATTTCGCTAATCCTGGTCCTGAAGGAAAGTTTAATAAGGATTATTATTTTCATTGGGCAGACTTTTATAATGAACCGATAAATGATTGGGATAAAGTAGCTTCCACATTACTTTCAATTCCTATGGCTCATCAGCTTATTGGATTTTATACTGTAGCTGATGATAGCGATGGAGTATTGAAAGTAATGCGTAGTTATCAATATTTTGCTGCTAATGCTATATCTGATAAGGTTGCTAAAACTAAATGGAATGATAGTAATCAATTAGGTGGATATGTTTGGCATACTACTGGTTCTGGTAAAACTATGACTAGTTTTAAATCAGCTCAATTAATAGCTAGTTCTAAAGATGCTGATAAAGTTGTATTTTTGATGGATAGAGTAGAACTAGGTACACAATCATTAAAAGAATATCGTAGTTTTGCTAATGAAAATGAATCAGTACAAGCTACTGAAAATACATATATGTTAATAAGTAAATTAAAAAGTTCAAATCCTGCTGATACCTTAATTGTTACTTCTATTCAAAAGATGAGTAATATAAAAGAAGAAACCGATGGACTAAATGCACATGATATAGAACTTATTAATAATAAAAGAATGGTCTTTATAATAGATGAAGCTCATCGTTCTACTTTTGGTGATATGTTAGTAACGATTAAAAGAACATTCCCTAAAGCTATATTCTTTGGCTTTACAGGAACTCCTATTCAAGATGAAAACCAAAAGAAAAAGAATACAACTGCTAATATACTTGGTGATGAATTACATCGCTATAGTATAGCTGATGGTATTAGAGATAAAAATGTATTAGGTTTTGATCCTTATAAAGTACTTACTTATAAAGATAGAGATTTACGCAAAGTAGTTGCATTAGAAAAAGCAAAAGCAGATACAGTAGAAGAAGCAATAAACGATCCTAAAAAACAAGAAATATATTATAAATATATGAAGAATGTACCAATGGCGGGATATAAAGATAATACTGGCAATTATATTAAAGGTATAGAAGATTTTGTACCTAATTCTCAATACAATAATAATAGTCATAGAAAAGTAGTTGTAAGTGATATATTAGATAATTGGGTGACATTAAGTCATAATAGTAAATTTCATGCTATTTTAGCTACTAGTAATATACATGAAGCCATCGAATATTATCGTTTATTTAAAGAAATGGATCCAGGCTTTAAAGTTACAGCATTATTTGATCCAAATATAGATAATCGAGATGGTGTAATCTTTAAAGAAGATGGACTCAAAGAAATAATATATGATTATAATCATAAGTACAATCAAGAATTTACTATTCCTACTTTTAGTAAAATGAAAAAAGATATATCGGCTCGTTTAGCTCATAAAAGGCCGTATACAAGAATTGAAAGTAAGCCTAATCAACAAATAGATTTACTTATAGTTGTTGATCAGATGCTAACTGGATTTGATTCTAAATGGATAAATACATTATATATGGATAAAATGCTAGAATATGAAAATATTATTCAAGCATTTTCAAGAACTAATCGTTTATTTGGACCAGATAAACCCTTTGGAACAATTCGTTATTATCGTAGACCACATACAATGGAACGTAATATAGCAGATTCTATTAAACTATATTCAGGAGATAAACCTTTTGGTTTATTTGTTGATAAAATTATAGAAAATCTTAGAAAGATGAATCAACTATTTGAAGATATAAGTAATCTTTTTAAGAATGAAGGAATAGAAAACTTTGAAAAATTACCTAGTGAAAAAGATGTTTGCGGCAAATTTGTTAAAATATTTAATGAATTTAATAATTATCTAGAAGCAGTAAAAATTCAAGGCTTTGTATGGAATAAATCAACATATGAAAATAGTGAAACTGGAGAAGTAATAACTGTATTAATAGATGAAACTACATATAATATTCTATTACAACGTTACAAAGAACTTTCCTCAGGTGGTGGAGGTATTGGCGGAGGTGAAGACGTTCCTTACGATATTCAACCCAATTTGACCGAAATAGATACAGGTATTATTGATTCTGATTACATGAATTCACGTTTTGATAAATATGTTAAGTTATTTAATGAAGATGTTGACCAAGAAGAACTTGAAAACGCTAAAAAAGAACTTCATAAATCATTTGCTAGTTTTTCTCAAGAAGAACAAAAATATGCAAATATGTTGCTTCATGATATTGAAAGAGGAGATATTCGAATAAAAGAAGGTCAAACATTTATAGACTATGTTAATCAATATCTATATAACGCTAAAAATGAAGAAATACATCAAGTAGCAGTTGATTTGGGTTTAGACGAAGAAAAACTTAAACGAATTATGAGTCTACATCTTAGTGAAGATAATATTAATGAATTTGGTAGATTTGAAGATCTTAAAAGTACAGTTGACAAATCTAAGGCTAAAGCATATTTTGAAAAGAAAGAAGGTATTAAACTAATACCTCCTAAAGTTCCCGTCAAAGTTGATATATTCTTAAGAGAATTTATTACTAAAAATAATTAATATAAAACAACAATAATATCTAAAAGGACTATTTAAGATTACTTAATAGTCCTTTATAACAGTATATACACTATTTTATTTGGCACTTACGAGATAAGGCGAAAATATACGAAATATTCTCTATCGAGATTTAAAGTTTTATAAAACATTCCAAAAAATTGTCGACACGTTGTGTCGATAATTGGTTGTTTTGGTTTAATGGTTGCATTATAAAATTTTATTACAAATAAAAGATCATGAAACGTATACTTGGCATGAAAAGAAAGAGGTGTAATTAAAAAGTAGGAAAGTGAATTTATATAGTTTTTGTTCAGTCTATAAGTGCTTTTTTAAGAAGTTTAGCTAATATCTCTTAAGATTTTTAGGACATGGAAAATGTATAATAAATAAATATGTAATTTGAATATATGTTGAATTAAAAATCAAATTGTAAATCTCTGTTTTTGAGAGAAGAATATTATTTGAAAAGAAGTTGATATGAGTTATATAATTATTTTTGAATATGAGGGGGATGTAAATGGACTATTATAAACGTGCAAATGAATTAAAAGAAGATACTATTGAAATACGAAGATATCTTCATGAAAATGCAGAAGTGGGATTAGATTTACCAAATACTGTTGGAGTATGTCAATAAATAATTGAAAGAGTGTGGAATTCAATCCCAAGTATGTGGACATGGAGTAACTGCAACGATTGGTAAGGGAAAACCTGTTATTTTATTGAGGGCAGATATGGATGCTTTACCGATTACTGAGTTAAGTGGAGAAGAGTTTGCCTGTACTTCAGGAAATATGCATGCTTGTGGACATGATATCCATACAGCTATGTTATTGACGGCAGCAAGAATGTTAAAAGAAGATGAAAATCATTTACATGGAATAGTAAAATTAATGTTTTAAAATGCAGAAGAAATATTTAAAGGTGCCAATGATATGATTGAACATGTAATCTTAGATAATCCAAGACCAGATGCAGCCATGGCTTAGCACATGATGATAGGGAAAAATCAAGTTTGAACTTATATGTATAATGCAGAGGGCATTATGATGAACTCTGTGGATGAATTTAAAATAACTATTCATGGAAAAGGAACGCATGGAGCTTATCCTCATCAAGAAATAGATCCTATAAATATTGGTGTACATATTCATCTCGCCCTACAAGAACTTGTTGCAAGAGAAGCAAATCCTCAAGATATATGCACACTTACAATAGGTCAGTTTAATGCGGGTAGTGCAGCTAATATCATACCTAAAAGTGCTATTTTACAAGGAACACTTCGAACAAATAATATTTCTACAAGAGAAAATTTATTAAATCGTATGAAGGAAGTATGTCATAAAATTGCAGAAACTTATCGTGGAACAGTTGAAATTGAAATGGTTTCTACAGTACCACCGCTTATGTGTGATCTAAAGTTAACCTTAGAAATGGCAGAATATATGTCACAGGTAGGAATTGAAGGATTAAAAGGAATACCTAATAGTACAGCAACAGAAGATTTTGCTATTATTGCTGAAAAAATACCAATAACTTATATGCTTTTAACAGTTGGATTTATGGATGAACGTAGCGATTATCCTTTACACCATCCTAAAGTACAGTTTGATGAAAATGTATGTGTAATTGGTGCGGCATGCTTTGTATATTGTGCAATTCATTGGCTTGAAAATCATAAAAATAGAGTCTGATAGTTTTTGGAAAATATGTGTAAAAGAATATGAACTTGTACATTAGAGGACTAATGTGCTATACTTTACTTGCAAGTCGGAGAACAATTGCATCAAACGAAAAGGTAAGGATTGGTGGATCCTTACCTTTTCTAACTTTTAGAGTGATCTAACACTAGGCTAGTTATCGCTTAAATCTTTTGTCTAACCATTTGCATATGTAATAAACTAACACACCTGCCACGACAGATACTACTAAGTCGGAAAACAATTAACATCACCTCCTTTCAGGGAGGACGATAACAAAATAATTATATCAAATTGTGTCGAAAAAGTATGGTTGAACAGTAGAATAACTGGATAAAAATAGTATTTTATAAACTTATAATTAGGGATTTTTTTGATTTATTGATTACTTTACAAACTTGCTAATGTCGTCTGTCATATTAGCAAGAATGTAAAGTTTAAATCTATCTTGACATAAACCAAGCTTTAGGGTTTACAATACATGTAGGTTAATTTAGGGAGGATAAAGGGATGGAATATAGTAAAATTGATAAACTTAATGTCGATCCTTCATTATTAGGATTTGGCTGCATGCGTTTTCCTAAAAAGGAAGATGGCACCATTGATGAAGTAGAAGCAGAAAGAATGTTAGATCATGCTATTGAAAGTGGTGTGACTTATATTGATACAGCTTATCCTTATCATGATGGCGAAAGCGAACCATTTGTAGGTAGAGTTTTAAAGAAATATAAAAGAGAAGATTTTTATCTTGCGACAAAGTTACCAATTTTTAAAATTGATTCATTGGAACAAGCAAAAGAAATCTTTGAAGAACAAATGAAAAGACTTGATGTCGATTATGTTGATTTCTATTTATTACATGCTTTAAATAAAGATACATGGAAAAAAGTCATTGATTTAAATATCATTCCTTATTGTGAAGAATTAAAGAAACAAGGAAGAATTAAAAATTTTGGTTTTTCATTCCATGATGATTATGAAGTCTTTGAAGAAATCATTAATTATCGTGATTGGGATTTCTGCCAAATTCAATTAAATTACATTGATACCGATATCCAAGCAGGAATGAAAGGATACAAACTTACAGAAGAAAAGAATGTACCATTAGTTATTATGGAACCTATTAAAGGCGGAGCTCTTGCTAGCCTTTCAGATGATATTGAACAATTCTTTACTGACTATAATCCAAATGTTAGCATTTCAAGTTGGGCTTTACGTTTTGTGGCTTCACTTCCAAATGTTAAAGTTGTTTTAAGTGGTATGTCAACTTATGCTCAAGTAGAAGATAACTTAGCTACTTTTAAAGATTTTAAACCATTAGATCAAGATGAAGAAAAACTTGTAGAAAAAGTAGCTGATATGATTAAAGCGAAAACTAAAAATGGATGTACAGGATGTCGATATTGTATGCCTTGTCCATTTGGTATTGATATTCCAGGTAACTTCAAGTTATGGAATGAATACGGTATGTTAGGTCTTAAAGACACAGCTAAAAGACGTTATACAAATCTAGGAGATGCACAAGCTGAATTCTGTAAGAAATGTGGTAAATGTGAAAAACTTTGTCCACAATCTATTAAAATCAGAGAAGATTTACAACGTGTCGTTCAAGATATTAAAAATTTATAAAATGCAAGGTAAGCGAAAATCTTACCTTTTTTTGCATAATTGAATATATTTTATATTAGATGATAATTAAATTTACAAAAATAATGGAATAGATATTTAAAATATGTAGGAATGTAAATATAAAATATGATGGAATGATTTCTTAAAATGTGAAGGAGTAAAATCAAGAAATATGAAGGGATGAAAGTATGAAATCTGATGGAATACATAAATTAATATAAAAAATCGACCTATTCAATGAATAAGTCGATTCTAATAATTATTCTTCAACGCGTCCTTTATCTACATACATGTTTTGGAAATAATTTTTGTATTCACCAGAAATGATGTTTTCCCACCATTCTTTGTTATTTAAATACCAATCAATTGTTTGAGGAATACCTGTATCAAAAGTATATTTTGGTTTCCATCCTAATTCAGTTTCTAATTTAGTTGGATCGATTGCATATCTCATATCATGACCTTTTCTATCAGAAACAAATTTAATTAATGATTCAGGTTTACCTAAAGCTTTTAAGATTGTTTTTACAACTTCTAAGTTAGTTCTTTCGTTATGTCCACCAACATTATAAACTTCACCAACACGACCCTTTCTAATGATTAAGTCGATAGCTACACAGTGATCATAGACATGTAACCAATCACGTACGTTTTCACCTGTACCGTATACTGGTAATTCTTCATCATTTAATGCTCTAGAAATAATTAATGGAATTAATTTTTCTGGGAAATGGTAAGGACCATAGTTATTTGAACATCTAGAAATAGTTACTGGTAATCCAAAAGTTCTATGATAAGCTAATACAAATAAGTCTGCAGAAGCTTTAGATGAACTATATGGACTAGATGTGTGTAATGGTGTTTCTTCAGTAAAGAATAAGTCTGGTCTATCTAATGGTAAATCACCATAAACTTCATCAGTAGATACTTGATGATATCTTTTAATACCAAATTCATTACATGCGTCTAATAAAGTAGTTGTTCCCATAACATTTGTTTTAACAAAGATTTCAGGATCTTCAATACTTCTATCTACATGTGATTCAGCTGCAAAGTTAACAACAACATCAAATTTTTCTTTTTTGAATAAATCAAAGATAAATTCTCTATCAGCGATATCACCTTTAACGAATTTATAATTTGGTTTACCTTCAACTGGTTTACAAGTTTCTAAGTTACCTGCATAAGTTAATTTATCTAGGTTAACGATCATATCTTCTGGATATTTATTAACCATATAATGTACAAAGTTTCCACCAATGAAACCTGCACCACCTGTTACTAAAATTTTCATTTATTTATCTCCTTCATATACAAATTGATTATTTGAATTTTCTAAAGTGGGACCTATTTGATCTTTTTCACTTAAAACGGGTTCGATACCATTTAATAATGATCCCCAATCAACATTAGCTGTTGGGTCATCATAACGCATACCACCTTCAGATTCTTTATTATACACATTATCCACTTTATATCTAAACTCAACATCATCAGTTAAAGTTAAGAACCCATGGGCAAAACCTTGAGGGATAAAGAATTGACGATGATTTTCAGCACTTAATTCAACAGAAACCCACTCACCAAATGTTGGACTTCCTTTTCTAATATCTACTGCAACATCGATAACTTTTCCTTTAGTACAAGATACTAATTTAGATTGTGCATAAGGTGGGTTTTGCCAATGTAAACCACGTAAAGTTCCTTTTTGTGCACTAAATGACATATTGTCTTGTACAAAATCAACGGTAATACCTAACTTTTCATATTTAGGTTTTGAATAAGTTTCTGTAAAATACCCACGGTGATCTCCAAAAACATCTGTTTCTACAATTAAAACACCTGGAATTTTTGTTTCAATAACTTTCATTTTCTATACTTCCTTTTTTTATTGATCTATAAATTTTCCGTCCATGACATCTTTTAAATACTTACCATATTGATTCTTTTTATAAAGTTCATAAGCAGTACTTAATTCATCTTTAGAAATCCATCCATTGTTATAGGCAATTTCTTCAAGACAGGCAATCTTTCTATTTTGATGTGTTTCTACAGTTTTCACAAAGTTTGTAGCATCAACTAAACTTTCATGAGTTCCTGTATCTAACCAAGTAAATCCTTGACCTAATAATTCAACATCTAAATTACCTTTATCAAGATAGATTTTATTTAAGTCTGTAATTTCTAATTCACCACGAGCTGATGGTTTAATTTGTTTAGCATATTCTACAACATGTTTATCATAGAAATAAAGACCAGTAACTGCATAATTTGATTTAGGATTTGCTGGTTTTTCTTCGATAGAAACAGCTTTCCCTTCTTCATCAAATTCAACGACACCAAATCTTTCAGGATCATCAACATAATATCCAAAAACAGTAGCACCATCTTCTTTATTTGCAGCTCTTCTTAAACGTTTTGATAAACCATGACCATGGAAGATATTATCTCCTAAAATCATGGCACAGGCTTCACCATCAATAAATTCTTCACCTAAAATAAAGGCTTGAGCTAATCCATCAGGAGATGGTTGCACTTTATATTGAAGTGAAATACCAAATTGATGTCCATCACCTAATAATTCTTTAAAACGAGGAGTATCATCAGGTGTAGAAATAATTAAAATATCTTTAATTCCTGCATCCATTAAAATACTCAAAGGATAATAAATCATTGGTTTGTCATAAATTGGTAATAATTGTTTACTTGTTACTTGTGTAAGAGGATAAAGTCTTGTACCTGATCCTCCGGCTAATACGATACCTTTCATAGAAGTACCTCCTTTTGTTTACTCTTAAACAATAAACCATGACGTAACGTAAGTGTCAATAAAAAATACAAAATTTATACATTTTATCAATAAAAAAAGTAATCACATCTAAAGTATGACTACTTTTTACAAATAAATAAACCACAATCTTTGGTAATTTTAATGCCATTATTTTCATCAATAATTTTTTCAAGATAAGCTTGAAATTCTTTTAAACGATAACCTAAATATTCTTTTTGATTCCCATGACAACTCATTATATAATTCATCAAGGCTTTGGCATCATCCACAATTAAATAATCATCATATCTTTTTAATTCAATATGTTTAAAATAGGGACTTAGAAGATTTTTTCCGCTTTCTAAACCAAAACGATCTACAAGATTATTTTTAGATAATTGGATTCGTGAATCAAACTCTTTAACAAGCATTATAATTTCTTTCATATGATTTTTACCATAAGTCGTACAATAGAAAGTCCCATAATCCTTAAGAACACGAGAAATTTCTGATAGACCAAGATTCAAATCTTTAAGATAAAATAAAACATGATTTGCAATAACCGTATCAAAAAAACAATTTTTAAAAGGAATATTTTGTCCATCTAAAACAATATAATTATACTCATTACCAAGTTTCTTTCTTGTGTCTTCTAACATACCTTCACTTATATCGGATAAAAAGATTTCACGATTTCTTAAATTATAAGGGTTATACTCCCATAGCTTTCCATTACCACAGCCAATTTCTAAAAGTTGATAAACATGAGAAAAGTCTATTTGGTGAAATAACCATTCGAACCAACTTTCTTTATTGATAGAAAAATGATCATGCAGATAAATGCGGGATGATAAATTTTGACTATTAAAATATTGTTGAATGATGTTTTCATCATTATTGGTTAAATTAATAAGTTCAATGATTTTTTCCCAAGATATCTGCTCATGCTCTAAAATCTTTTCAGTGCTTTTAATCGTTGTTTTTAGATTATTAAGATGATTCATTTTTTGATTGATCAACGATGTTTGGAGCTTTAAAGATTCTTTAAAGCTCTCTTTATCATTATCAATAATAAGAGGATAGATTTCTTCTAATGAAAAACCGAGTTCTTTTAAAGCAAGAATCTTTTGTAGTGTGATTAAATCTTTATTACAATATTGACGATAGCCGTTTTCTAAAATATAGGATGGCTTTAAAAGACCTATTTTATCATAATATCGAATTGTTCTTAAAGTGACACCTGCCATTTTCGCAAATTGTCCAGTTGTATAATATTTTTCCATATTTCTATTATAAAAGATAAAAAGAAAAGATGATAGTAGGAAATATGTAAAAATATTTCTGGGAAAATTGAAGAAATAGTGGGAAAATCGTTGCATTTTTTGGGATAAAAAAATATATAATACTATGTAGAATAACACTAATAAAGAAATCGGTCATTCACAAATTATAATCCTCTCAAGGAGGATTAAATATGATAGGAGAAAGAATACAGTATTTAAGATTGGAAAAAGAAATGACACAAAAGGAGCTTGCAAAGGAGTTAAAAGTATCATTAAAAACAATCCAATTTTATGAACAAAACAGAAATACCCCAGAAACTTACATGATTGTTGCACTAGCTAAATATTTTAATGTTTCAAGTGATTATATTTTAGGTCTTATCAATACACCTATACCATTAGATGAAAGAGAGGCAGCTACTAAAGATCATACTTACATGCCAAAAGAGTTTATGAAAAACAAAGAAACAAGAAAGGCTTATAAGACGATTGTAGAGTATGTGAAATTAGTACATAGCATGAAATGACATATAAAATAGCTTTACTAGATGATGAAATTGATTTTTTAAAGAAATTGAGTTCATGTTTTCAAGATTACCCACAAATAGAAACGGATTATTTTATAGATCCAAATGAATTAATTAAACAGATTAGAAAATATGATTGTGTTTATGTTGATTATGAAATGGATCAAATGACAGCATTTGATTTTTTTGAACAGACTAAACAAATGAAATATTTGAAAATTATTATTACTAAATACGATCATGTTGTTTATAAAAGTTTTGATTATAATATTTTTGATTTTGTAAGAAAGAATAATTTAAAGGAAGATATGTCTAATAAGGTAGGACGTTTATTAAAAAGGCTAGAAGAAGATCATCGTTGCTTGATTGTCAGCAGTTTTAATCAAATTTTGACGCTTCCTTATGAAACCATTCAATATATACATACAGAGAAAAACTACGTTATTATTCATAGTAATAAGGAATATAAGGTTCGTTCAACATTTAAGGATATTGAAAAGAAGATAAAGAATAATACATTTATTACTATTTCTTATGGAATATTAGTTAACATGCACTATATTAAACACATAAATCTTAAAGAAATGTATATTATATTAGCTGATAATACACAGTTATCTTTAAGTTATAAATATAAAACAAAGGTAAAAAATGCTTATCAGGAGTATAAAATACAATGATTCTTTTATTGGATACTTTATATGCTTTTTTTGAAAGTGTTATTTATGTGATGTATTTAAATATTTTTTTAAAGAATAATCAAGATATGAGAATAAGAAATAGCTTACTTGTTCTCATATTATTTGTGAGTGCATTTGTTTTTAATCATTCTTTTTTGTATTTTAAAATTCTTTTTACAATTATAGTAAGTAGTATTTATGCAAGACATTTTTATAAGGGAAGATTTCGTAGTTTATTTGTTAAGGTTTTATGGATAAATTTTAATTTGTTTTTTATTAATGAACTTTGTATCTTTTTAATGAATCATGAACCCTTGAAGTATAGTGAATATTGTAATAATCATTATTTTGGTTATTTAATAGGGTTTATGACATTTGTCATATTAATAATTGAATATTTATATTTGAAAAAGTATTTAGATAAAGAGTTTCAATTGAGTAGCTATATGTGGCATTTTATTGCGACAGTATTGATTGGAATTATTTTTTTAGATATCTTCATCTTTAATAATTATGTGAAAAATGAATTGAATGCGACACTTGTTACATATGTTTTTTTTATATCGTTTCTGGTTATTATATTAATTTATGTTGTATGTATAGAAATGACACATTTTTATCAAAATTTGATGAATGAAAAAATTCATACTCAAGCATTACAATATGAAGAAACTTTAGTGGATGTTATTTGTCAAAAAATACAAGAGTATAATAAAATCGTTCATGATTATAGAAAATTAATCAATGCTGTTAAAGAGCATAAGAGCAATGAAGAATTAGGGAAAATAATAGAGTCAATATCAGATGAACTTCCTAAGGAAGTCATTCATACAAATCATATAGCGGTAAATTATGCAATGAATCAATATATGGAACTCTCTAAAGAAAAACAAGTAGATTTCTATGGGACATATCCTCAAAATATGAAGATAGGAATGACATCTTATGACCTGTTAATTATTTTAGAAAGCTTATTAGAAAATGCTTTTTATATTAGTTCTAAAACAAATCAAAAATCGATCCATTACAAAATAGAAAATGAGGAATATCATATTATTATAAAGATTGAAAATAACTGCACAAATAATTTTAAATGGGATAGTGAATGTTTAAAAAGGCTTGAGATTATCAAGAGAATTTGTCAAAAATATGATGGTAAACTTTTCTTGAAAAAAGAACCTCAAAAATATATCCAAGGTTGCTATTTACAATATGATGAAGATTTGCTATAAAATGTCGATTGTGCTATGATAATCAAGAATTAACCGAGTATATGGAGGATAATTATGAAACAAAATAAATTTATGAAGTTCATGACATCTCGAGCACTTATTTTGACATTACAAGTTGTTGCATCAGGTGTATTTTTATATTTTGTCTATTTAACACAATTATTACCTGTTAAATACTTTGCACTTTTGATGGCTGTTTTAGTTGTTTTAATTGCTATTTTTTGGGGAATTATTCAATCAGGTAAGAAAAAAGAACAAGAAAATAAACATAGTAAAAGAATTATTATTTCTAAGGTATTAAGTTTACTTGTTTCTATTGTATTAATCATTGGTTCTACATTTGCGGCAAGAGGGAATACGTTTTTAAATAATGTTCAAACAACAACGCAAAAATACGCAATCAATGTTATTGTTTTAAAAGATGGTAAATATGGAAGTGCCGCTTTAAAAGATCTTAAAGGGAAAAGATTTGGTAGATCTTATGAAAAAGAAAAATCAACTTTAAATAAAGCATTAGCACAAATGGAAGATACGATCGATACACAAAAATATACAAATTTTGATACGTATTCACAATTATCAGATGCTTTATATACAGGTAAAGTCGATGTTATTGTTGTAGGTGAACAATATAAATCGATGTTAGAAGTTAATCATGAAGGTTTTGATGATGAAACACGTATTGTTAAAACTTATGAATTTGAAAAGAAAGCAAAAGCTGTTACCACAGCAGTTACAGATGTAACAGAAAAACCATTTACTATTTATATTACAGGAATTGATACTTATGGAAGTGTTTCAACTGTATCGAGAACAGATGTTAACTTGTTAGTTACAGTCAATCCAAAAACAAAACAAATTTTAATGACAAGTATTCCAAGAGATTGTCAAATCAATCTTCATAAAAATGGAAAAATGGATAAATTAACACATACGGGAATTTATGGTGTTGAAGAAACAATTTCTACAATCGAAGACTTCTTGGATTTAAAAATAAACTATTATGCAAGAACAAATTTTGCAGGAATTACAAATATTATCGATGCTCTTGGTGGTGTAACAGTTGACTCTGATCGTGAATTTACAACATTACATGGTAACTACCATATCGTAAAAGGAAAACAGGAAATGGATGGAGACAAGGCATTATGCTTCGTTCGTGAAAGAAAATCATTTGCGGCTGGAGATTTTGTCAGAGGACAACATCAACAAGCTTTATTAAAAGCAATGTTAGAAAAAGCAATGTCACCAAAAATCATTACTAATTTCCAAAATATTCTTTCAGCAATTGAAGGATGTTTTGAAACAAATATGTCATCAAAAGAAATTAAATCATTAATTAATATGCAATTAGATGATAATGCTGAATGGGAATTATTTAACGTTCAAATAGATGGTGATGGGTATACCACAGAAGATACATATTCTATGCATGGTGCTGCATGTTATGTTATGAAACCATATCAAAGTAAGGTAAATAGAATTAAAAAATTAATTGATCGTGTAGAAGAAGGAGACAAGCTATCTAAAAAAGATGTTAAAGGATTAGATGGTGGAGAATAAAAAAATAAAAGACAACTATTCACATAAATTAAAATTTATGTTGAGTAGATAACATTAGTAATTTCAAGAGAATCAAAAAAATTTTTCGGTTAGTTACAACTATGATAAAAATGGTCTTTCACTAAAAAACTGTTACGAAGTTTAATTCGTAACAGTTTTTTTATGTGTGCCGGGCATGGTGCTTATTCAGTTGGAGATAGACCAACCACAGGTAGTTACCGCCAAGTGTAATGAACCACAAGTCGTTGTCAGTGATGGCAAGGATGGAGGAAGTGGTGTAGTGATTCTTTTGAGCGTACGAACAGAAACTTGATATAAGGCTAAATGGTGGATGAGATTGCACTACAAATCGAAGTCCAAAAGGTAAACGTAAAACCAATACAGTAAATCAAGACCTTGTGAAAGAAAAAAGATTAGTGAATTACCCTGGGAGGTCTTGTGAACAACGAATTCCAGTAAACTTTAAAAACAGTAATGGTACCGTTGGTCGGAAAAGGTTTGTCACAAGAAGTCAGCTGAGGTCATAGTAGGTAGGACACACAATACTGAAGGACCTAATGTTTATATGATGTTTACTTATCATAAGCAATGTTTGAACAGTTCGAAATCGAGGATAGTCTCATAATTGAAAATCGTAATTCCATGAAGATGAAGATAGAGGGAATGATTTCAAATATATTTACGAGTGAAGGGAGCAACAACATGAGATTAATTGAAGTGATATTAGATGACGAAAGTCTAAATGAAGCAGTCAAGAGGGTCAAGAGCAATAAGGGTGTAGCGGGAGTTGATAAAATGACCGTTTATGAAATTGATATATATTTCCAAAACAATAAAGAAAGAATCAAAAAGGAAATATTGGAAAAGAAATATAGACCTCAACCGGGCAAAAGAGTTTATATACCAAAATCAAACGGAAAGAAAAGGCTACTAGTGTGATCTGCTAATTAAACACATTAAAAAATATAATACCGCAAAATAAAATAATAAACAGATGGAATATATGCAAACTCAATTGCAGGATATGATCAAATGAGTATGAAAGAATTTATAGACCTGTTTATGAGTGGGCTTGGGAAAAAGACAAAAAAATAAAAGCCCTTTAAGGGCTAGCCAGTAAAGGCACTACAGCTGTTAGGCTTCAGCAAGTGAAGACTTTGTCAACAACGTGCTCTTCTAGGGCGAGTGCATACCACGTCTTTTAGGTGCGGTTATGATATAAAATAAATACCTAAAGCAATAAGAATACTTGCAATTATATCGGTTAAATAATGTTCACCTGTAAGTAAACGGGTAATTGTAATGGTAAAGGCTAAAGCAAATAATAATAATCCCATATTTGGTCCAGTTTTAATAACGGTAAGTGCAATAGAGAGAGTGAGACTGGCATGAATGCTTGGAAAAGAATGTCCGCTTTGTCTTTTATCACCGATAGGTTTAATTGAATATTTTTCATAAGGGCGAGGCCTATTAATAAAAATTCTTAATAAAGCCGTGCATATTAAAACCATCATAGGTTTACTAAATAAGTAAAAGAAACCGTTAGGGGATTCTATAACAATCTTTAATAAAAATAATGAATAAAAAATAGCAACCATCCATGGACAAAAGAGCGATGAAAAATGAACGCAAGATTTTATAAAAGGATGCTTATAAATAAAATTATTAATTCCCACATAGAAATGTTTCATCGTATGCCCTCCTATTATTTATATATGGACATTATACTATAAATGATAAAAGATAGAAATAATAAAAAGAATACTGTATAATCAATTTATATAAGGGGTGTTTATATGAATAGAAAAATTATGCCGTTTATGTTATTTATTATCGAAGTAATTATGTATTATTTTATATGTTTATATTTTCATATGGATATAGATTTAATTGTAGGATCAGGTATTCTTTATTTTTTATTTTTGTTTATATATGGACATTATTCACTAAGTACTTGTTTAATATGGGATGAAATTAGAGCACTTGTTAAATCAAGTTTTTGTTTTTATATAGCTTTACTTGTACTTGTACCTCGTTCCACAGGATATGATCGGAGAATGCATTTAACGATTATGGTTGGTGCTATGTTTTTTATTTGTTTGCTTGCAGATCGTTATATAAGAATTGCTTTTAGAGACCAATTTGCAAGAAGAACGTTGGTTATTGGCACAGGATATGAAGCAGCCCGTCTTGGTAAGATTTCTAATAATAATCGTTTTGCACTTACGAAAGTAGAAGGGTATGTTGATGCGAATTGGACAAATCAACTTTATGATTTTAAACAAGAGAATATTATAAAAAATAGTTTTCTTTATAGTTACGAGGAATTGGATGAGGCAATAGAAAAATTAAAAATTGAACAAATTATTGTAGCGCTACCTGAAGCCAATGAACAAGTAATTGATAAGGTTATGTCAGATATTTATGGAAAAGTAGAAACAATAAAATACCTACCAGATGTTAATGGAACGATGACTTTTTCATCGGAAGTACAAGATTTTGATGGACAGTTACTTATTGCGACAGCCAATAGTGAAATGTCGGCACTCGCAAATATTCTAAAAAGGTTAATTGATATTTGTGCAGGTGTTGCGGGGTGCTTGACTTTATTACCTCTCATGGCTTTTGTAAAGTATAAATATGTAAAAAGTGGTGATTTTGATAATATTATGTTTAGTCAAAATCGTATTGGTAAAAATGGAAAAATGATTAAAATTTATAAATTTAGATCAATGGTACCAAATGCTGAAAAGATTCTTGAAGATTTAATGAAAAAAGATCCAAAAATTAAAGAAGAATATCTTACAAATAAAAAACTTGTTAATGACCCAAGAATTACCCCGGTTGGAAAATTTTTAAGAAAAACATCTTTAGATGAATGGCCACAGTTTATCAATGTTTTAAAAGGAGAAATGTCGCTTATTGGCCCACGTCCTTATTTACCAAGAGAAAAAGAAGATATGGGACAATATTATAGTTCAATTATTAAATGTAAACCGGGGGTAACAGGAATGTGGCAAGCCAATGGTAGAAGTGACGTAGGCTTTGATTATCGTTGTAAGCTAGATGATTACTATTATCATAATTGGTCTGTGTGGTTAGATTTTACGATTTTATATAAGACAATAAAAAGTGTAGTTTATGGGAAAGGATCGTTATAGGAGAAAATTATGAATCCTAAATTAAAAAGAATATTACGTTATATTGCGATTTTTATGACAATTGTTTGGATGATTGTTATCTTTAGATTCTCTATGGATGATGGAAATTCTTCACATGAATTATCAGATTCATGTGTCAAATTAATCAATCATCTAATTTATCAGTTTACGGGAAAAGATTTAATGATGACTATTGCTCCCGAACATTATTCAATGATTGAACTTTTTTTAAGAAAGTGTGCACATATGTCTATTTATTTTGTGCTCGCAATTAATATTATGATTGTATTATTTACTTTTAATATGAAGATGATTTTAAGAATGGCTATTGCTGTTATAGCAAGCTTTGGTTATGCTCTTACTGATGAATTTCATCAAACTTTTGTAGCGGGAAGGTCGGGTGCTTTCACGGATTGCTTGATTGATACTTCAGGCGCTATCTTTGGTGTAATAGCTGCTCTTATTCTTTATTGTGTCTTATATACAATTATGACAAAGTATCAAAAGAAAAAAGGTATTGTTCAATCAGAATATGATCAAAAAATAGACTTATCAAATAATAAACATATCGCAAAATAAATAATTTTTTATAAGACATGGCAACATGTCTTTTTTTAATGGTTTCCTTTTGGTAACTATACCACAATATTGTGCGTACTTTTCATATTACAAAATAAAATTATAATAAAAAACGAATTGGAGGTATGAAAATGAATGCACAAGAATGTTTACATATATTGAGAGAAATCAAAGATGTTTCATTTGCGACAGTAGATGAAAAAGGATTTCCTCAAGTACGTATTATAGATGTCATGCTTATAGAAAATAATAAACTTTATTTTTGCAGTGCAAGAGGTAAAGATTTTTATAAACAATTAAAAATAAATAATCATGTTGCTCTTTGTGCGATGACAAAGAATTATCAAATGATTCGTTATAGTGGTAAAGCACAACGCTTAGATAATCAAAAATATTGGATTGATCGTATTTTTAAGGAAAATCCATAAGGAATCGTATGAAATATATGGATTACAAAAAATAACAGAACTACTGAACAAAAAGGGTAAAAAGGTAAGTCAAAAATATGTTTATTCGATCATGAAGGAAAACAATATCAAAGCAAAATATATTAAGCCATATATTCAAACAACAGTTAGTCATGATTTCTCTGACAAACTAAAAAATCTACTAAACAGGCATTATAATCCTACTAGACCAAATGTAGCTTGGTGCACAGATATTACTTATATATGGACATATGATGATGGATTTGTATATTTAACAAGTGTTATGGACTTATATTCAAGATCAATTATTTCTTGGATACTTACAAAGACAATGGATGCAGATGAAGTATTAAAATGTATTGAAAAAGCAAAGGAAAGAAGAAATATTGAAAACCCATTAGTAATACAAAGTGATCGAGGAGTTCAATATACTTCGACAAAATATAGAGAATTAACCAGTGAATTTATAAGAAGTTATTCAAGAAAAGGAACACCGTAGGATAATGCATGTATAGAATCATTTCATTCATTAATAAAAAGAGAATGGCTAAATTTTCATAAAATCCAAAATTATAATCATGCTTATAGATTAATATTTGAATACATAGAAGGATTTTATAACACTGTAAGAATTCATTCACATTGTGGGTATTTATCACCTGTACAATTTGAACAAAAATACTTATTTTTAAGTAATTAATGGACTACTACAAATAATTCTTACATTTAAGTTGTCCGAAATCTTGACATAGTACCAATATCCATAACTACATTACCAATGAGGTTACGGAGTTGGAAGAACTTATGGAAAT
>OLNN01000900.1_pt1 | contig 28063 bp, 27 predicted proteins | sample 1672141 | NCBI WGS metagenome assembly OLNN01 (sample SAMEA3136652, study PRJEB25190) | human gut metagenome | biome: human gut; feature: human-associated habitat; material: faeces | place: Austria | collected 2013
TCTGGTTCAATCCTTGCATATAAATTTGCTGATTTTGTAGCCATATAAAACATCTCCTTTCGTGAGTAGTATTTCCATCTATCTTTATTATATGCAAATGTCCGCACAATAGCAATACTAATTTTATGCTCCAATAATCTTATTGAATAACTGTGGTGAAATGTAGAGCTGAAAGTACAAGTGCCACTATATATCCGATTCCACAGAAAAATTTTATCTCGTTTATTTTCTCTGATTGCAATCTTATCCTTTTTTTCAATTTTTGCACTTCCTTCCTTTCAGGCAAAGAAAAAGACGCAAGTCACATTTCTATGACTCACGCCTTTCTCTGCACTTATTTACTTTACAGTTCCAATTCGCTACGCACTGCGTATCCTTTTAGAACTTGCATTTAAACATAAATTAATTCCTTGAGAATAATCTCTTCCGCAATTGCTCTGTGCTGATTAGCAGCTCTTACCCAGGCAATCTGATTTTTCTCTTTATCCGGTAATGGTTCTTTTTCTTCTAACTGCTTCAGAATTACCTCTTCCCGTTCTCTGGCTGCCTTGTCCACCTCAAAAAGACGCTCTCCAATGGTGTCCTGCAGAAGCATGACCTGATACAGAGAATTTTTATAATTCTTCAGATAATCTCTACGTAAGAAACCATACTTACCAAGCTGCTCCATCTGTTCACTAGATTTATAAGTAAGGTTTGGAATAAGGTATCCATTTACATTCGTATACGCATATTCACATTAACTATTACTTATTTCGTCAGAACCCGATAATTTTCTTTCTTATCATAATCTTTATGGATTCCATCATCTTCATACAGAGTATAGCTGCTGCCTTCATATCCGATAAGCTGCATATTTTCTGTATCAATATCCTTCACGCACTCTGCTGCTTCTGCAACCGGGATGCATTTGCCGCTGCGAATGAAAAGAGGTACTTCATTGAGGGCAACATCCACATAATGAACTCCCTTTTCGAGGACTTCTTCAGAAATGCTTCCATCCGGCATAAACTTGATGAATTTCATTTCTTCTGGCAGGTAAACGTAACGGCCTCTTGCGTTCTGCTCGTATACCGGTGCGATCATGATCTCGTTGCCAAGCATCAGCTGGTCTTCGACGCGGATTGCCATCTTATCATCCGGATAAACGAAGCCAAGCGGTTTAAAGTACATATCGTCATTCAACGCAGCTTTCATGTATTCACTGTAAAGATACGGCACAAGACGATATCTGGCGTTAATGACGCTGCGGAAATCTTCGATGTTTTCGAACTGGTAACATTCCTGTTCTCTTGTTCCTTCTGCCGCATGATCACGCATCAGAGGTGTAAACACACCGAGTGCAAGGAAACGGAGCAGAAGATCTCTGGTCGTGTCGTCACCAAATCCGCCAAGGTCTGCGCCTGTGTACATAAATCCACACATATTCAAAGATGGAAGCATCTTCAGATTTAAAAGGATGTGTGACCACCAGGATTTATTGTCTCCCATCCAGATTCCTCCGTAACGATGCATTCCAATATAAGAAGATCTGGAAAACATCAGGAAACGTTTTTCCGGATCAATGCGTTCGAATGCTTCTCCGGCTGCTCTTGTCATGTTATAACCAAAAAGATTATGCACTTTGTCGTGGCGGATTTTCTTACCATTTACATTGTGATAGAATCTTTTGTAATCCTCCGGACTGTTAACAATATCTTTCATCTTTGCCTGCATTGCCCACGGATGGATCTTGCCTTCGGTGTCTTTTGCAAATTCTCCGGCGAATTCTTTTGCCTCTGCAAGTCCCTCAGAAGAATAAAAGATTGCCGGTTCATTCATATCGTTCCAGAATCCCTCGATTCCCTGGTCGATCAGGAAACGGTATTTATCTCCGAACCATTTCCGGGCTTCCGGATTCAGCATATCCGGAAAATGGGTATCTCCAGGCCATACAGCTGCAACAAAATCACTTCCGTCTTCTCTTTTACAGAAGTAGTTATTTTTTACACCTTCCTCGTAAACCTCGTAGCCTTTTTCCACCTTGACACCGGCATCAATGATCGGGATCAGGCGAAGCTCCTGGTCTTTCATTTCCTTTACAAATTCAGGGAAATCAGGAAAGTTTTTTTCATTGACTGTGAAGTCTTTAAAGTCCTGCATATAATCAATATCCATGTAGATCATGTCGATCGGGATATGATTCTCGCGATATCCTTTTGCCACTGCACGGAAGTCTTCTTTTGTTGTATAACCCCAGCGGCTCTGTCCAAAACCGAAAGCGAACTTCGGCGGAATGTAGCTGCGGCCGATCACACGACGGAACTGTTTTACGATGTCGTAAGCATTTTCTCCTTCGATGACATAGATATCCAGATCTGCATTTTCGCAGGATACCTGGAGTGTGTCCATTCTGGTATATCCAATATCAAAGGTCAGTTTTGACGGATAGTCAAAAAACAGTCCAAAAGTAGTTTTGCCGCTCACGACAATAAAATTGTGAGCTCCATACAGAGAACGCTTGCCCTCTGTATGAATTGCATCATCTGTACAGTTGCTGATATAGCAGTAACCTCTCTTATTGATTCCACGGTTGGATTCGCCCAGACCATAGACAATATCATCTTCGTCCATGATATAGGTAAAAGCAAATCCCTCATTCTGGCTGATCTCTCCATATGGAAAAGCGCCCTCAGCTGTTTCGATTTTTTCGGTCAGTGCCTCCGTATCAAACGGAGTTCCATATCTGTATTTTCTGATCATCTCTGTGCTACCTCTTATTTTTTATAAAGTACAAATGCTTCATATGGTTTCAATACAATTCTACCTTCAAATACAGTTCTGTCAAGATTTGTGATCAGACATTCTGCTCCTTTGAATTCTTCCGGAATCTCCATCTCTGCATTTTTTTCACTGAAATTGCAGACTGTCAGAAGTTTTTCCTGTTTCTGTCTTCTAATGTATGCAAAAATCTGCTCATCATCACGATAAATCGGTTCAAACTCACCATAAACAATAATATCTTTTTCTTTACGCAGACGGATCAGTTTCTGATAGTAATGGAAAATAGAGTTCGGATCTTCAAGCTGCTGTGCCGCATTGATTTCTTTGTAGTTCGGATTCACTTTGATCCAGGACTCGCCATCTGTAAATCCAGCCTGTGCTGAATCATCCCACTGCATTGGAGTCCGGGCATTATCACGGCTTCTCAGCATCAGGCATTTCATCATGTATTCCGGAGTCATAAGTCCTGCTTCCGTAAGTTCTGTAAAGAAATTGATGCTCTCAATATCACGATAATCTTCCAGTTTGTCAAAGTAAACATTTGTCATACCAAGTTCTTCGCCCTGATATACATACGGTGTTCCCTGCATCATGTGAAGACAGGTTGCAAGCATTTTTGCAGAAGTTTCTCTGTATGCCGGATTATCATTTCCAAAACGGCTGACACTTCTCGGCTGATCATGATTTCCAAGAAACAGGCTGTTCCATGCTTTGCCCTGAAGTTCTTCCTGCCATTTGATCATGATGCGCTTGAACTCTTTGAAATCATATTTCTCAGTTGTCCACTTTCCGTAATCACCGCTTCCATTATCCACATGCTCAAACTGAAATACCATATTCAGTTCTTTTCCGGCTTCTCCCGCATATTTCTGTGCCTCTTCGATAGTAACTCCTGAAGTTTCACCAACTGTCATGATATCATATCTGGAAAGTACTTCTCTGTTCATTTCCTGAAGAAATTCATGAACCCTCGGACCATGTACGCAATATGGTCCAAAATCGCCATAAAGGCTGTTGTTCATTTCTCCGTCCGGGAAAGTCTGGTCTTTGGAGATCATACTGATAACATCCATACGGAAACCGTCGATTCCTTTTTCACACCAGAATGTCATCATATCATAAACTTCCTGGCGTACTTTCTCGTTTTCCCAGTTGAGATCCGGCTGTTTCTTTGAGAACAGATGCAGGTAATACATCTGGGTCTGAGGATCATATTCCCATGCAGAACCGCCAAACGCTCCGCCCCAGTTATTTGGTTCTTTTCCGTTTACCGGATCTTTCCAGATATAATAATCTCGATATGGATTATCTTTTGATTTTCGACTTTCAACAAACCAGTTATGTTCATCAGATGTATGGTTGACTACGAGATCCATCAGAATTCTGATATCTCTTTTGTGAGCTTCTGACAAAAGTTCTTCGTAGTCCTCCATATTTCCATATTCTTTATAAATTCTGCGGTAATCAGAAATATCATAACCATTATCATCCTGAGGAGATTCCAGCATCGGAGATATCCATAACACATTTACGCCAAGCTCTTTGAGATAATCAAGCTTCTGTATGATTCCTCTGATATCGCCCACGCCGTCTCCGTTGCTGTCTTTAAAACTTTTAGGATATATCTGATATACCACACTTTCTTTCCACCATTTTTTCTCCATGTTATTAATCATCTCCTGTTTATTATTTTGTTAACGAAACCTGCGAATTACTCCGCAGGTTTCATTTATTACTTGACTGCTCCGGCAACAACACCGTTCATGATCCATTTCTGGCAGAAAAGATATACAAGCAGTACAGGAATAAGTACCAACCAGTAACAAACTGACAATTTTTTATTATTCATCTTTTCTTTCCTCCATGATGTTTTTTAGAAGTATGAAAGCTGCGCGGGACCATTGATCTGGGAAATGTTACCTCGAACCCGTCTGTCCTCTTCCCTTTCGGTGACTTTATCATAACTCCTGCATCCCAGTAAAATCAACAGGTTTCTCGCGAAACTTAAAATTTGTCCAAAGTTTCTGCTGTTTTTTTGTGTGTTTTATACAAATCCAGTTTCGTTTTTCTGGTTTTCTTTGCTATGCGGCAGAAAAAAAGAAGGACTCTGTCATTCTCTGACAGAATCCCTCTTTACTAAATAAACCGAACTTTTTATATTTAATTCCTTCAATTCTTCTCCCTGGATCAGCTTCATCAGACGTTTCAGAGCCATATGTGCTTTTTTCTGGACATCCTGATGAACTGTCGTCAGTTTTGGGCGGACCATACTCGCATACATACTGTCATCATAACCTGTGATGGAAATCTGATCCGGAACCCTGATCCCTTTATCAAAAAAGAAGTTCATTGCTTCAATTGCATCATAGTCTGACGAAAAAGCCAGTGCTTTTGCTTCAAGGAAACGCGGTAAAAGTTCTTCGTATTTCCTGAGACGGTATTTTTTCTCACCTGGAACAACAATGTATCGGGAACGACTGCAGAATCCGCCCTTCTTTTCCATTGCCTGCTTGAATCCCATCCATCGATAATAGTCGCTGTCTCTTTCAGTTTCCGCAATAAACAAAGCCTTTTTATATCCACAGTAATAGAGATATTCTCCTATCTGGTATCCTCCTGAATAATCATCTACACCGACATTCTGGAAGGTATAGGCACCTTCAGGATAAGCATCGATCAGGATCATTTTCTTATTCAGCTTACGTGAAAGACTGCGGTATCTTTCTTCATTGTATCCAAGGATGATCAGTCCCTCAACATTCCATTTTGACGCAATGTCTACTACATTCTGAATATCTTCGCCGCCGATGAGCATAACGTAATATCCTTTTTCTTCCGTTTCCATACGGATGTTTCCAATAAGTTCTCCCACAAAAGGATCCTGAAGGGACTGCATGCCATGAGCATAGGTAAAACCCAGGACTACTCCTATAATTCTGGAACCATGACCAGAAAGCATCACCGAGCCCATATGCGGAACATAGTTCTGTTCTTTAAGGATTGCTGTGATCTTATCAATCGTTTTCTGGGAAACTCTTTTCGTATTTCCGTTTATGACATTTGATACGGTAGTGCGGCTGACACCAGCCATTTCAGCAATATCCTGAAGACGAATCATCTGTTATCACGCCTCCTTTGCACATCTTATGTATGTTTTTAGAGATACTGCGATTTTATCAGTTTAGGACCCTGATGGAATACGCACGATCAACTTCTGTCCATCTTTTTCTGCCAACACAAGCACCGGGATATGTTTTTTGCGCAGTGCATGTACGATTGGATATGCCGCGAAGAGATTTTCTCCGACAAAAACGGCCTCTGGCTTGTATTTCAGGATCTGTTTTACCTGCTCTTTGACTCTGGATTTCCACTCCTGTTTTTCCATGGTTACTTCTGCATAAACTCCCTGGATTTCAACTTCCGGAAGTGTTGGAAAATCTATATGAATGATTTCTGCTGCCTGTAATTTTGGAAGCTGATGGATGAGTTCATCGTATTCTGTATCTCCGCCAAAGCTTACGATCACAGGTTTCTCGTGAAACTGTTCCATGCTTAGCTTACATGCCTGTACTGCATCCACAAGTTCACCGGTTGTCATAAGGAAACCACCTTTGTGACAGAAACCGGCTGTTTTGAGCCCTGTAACCTCCTGCAGTTCTTCGTTCTCAAGGCCGAGCCATTCAGCTGGAAAACTGCATTTGTAATTCATGGAGTATTCTTTTTTCTGCGGCTGAATGCAGTAACCGCCTCTGTTAGACGGAAAGATCACAAATGCAATTGATGTCTCAGATAAAAATTTCTGACACGGCACAAACTCCGGAAGGATCAGAATCTTTGCATCCTCGCAGTGTTTTTCTCTGTCATGAAATGCCTGCATGTGTCTTTCATAGATTTCTTCTACTCGTTTATCGGCACGTTCGTTTCCTCTGTAACGGTCGAATTTGTTTTCCAGGATCATTCCGGCAACACTGACTGCCTGGAAAAAGGCTTCGTCGTTGCTTCCTTCGGCATCCCAGGTTGGATTGAAATTTCCGATCAGTGACGCAAGCTCGTTTTTCTCACCGGTGTTATCATTGTTATCCAATGGCTGCACAAAGGATTCATCGAATTTATCCGCCAGTTCTTCACCAAGGATTTCTGCACCAAGCTCCTCCCAGAGAAGCCCAAATGCCGCATATGCAATGCCATTCTCTCGAACTCTGCTGTCCTTCTGGTGATGATCGTATCTGCCTCTGCCGATATCAAACACGATGCCCTCAAAATCATCCGGCACGCGGTTGCCACGTGTGATCGTAATCTCCGGATTTAAATATAGTAATAACGCAGCCGAAAACACATCATCTGCATGGAATTTACCGCTATGGGTGAAAGCAGTTGCGTTCTGCTGGTGGATTTTATTTAGTAGATTGTTCATGTAGATACTCCTCGTAAACAAGATGGTAAAGAAAGCCCAGGAAGCGGCAGCTTCTGTGGCTGTTCTCTTGGAGCCGCCCGGTAACTGGTGGTTAACTGCACCTTTTCTCCTGTAGAGAGTGTTAGATTTGCACTCTTCTTCTGGAATTCTTCTATATAACGTTTTACTGTTTCTGCTGTCATGTTTTTCAGATAGACAACAAACTCATCCCCACCATATCTGCCAAGGATACTGTCTTTTGGAAAACATTGCTGCATCGTCTCTGCCAGATGTTTCAAGCACATGTCGCCATTATCAAATACTATTCTGCTTTTATTGCCCAACGCATCTTGGTAGAGCGGGCACGTCCATTCTGGGCACATTCCTGGGCGGATGGGCGGATGACATCTTTGGCGTAATCAGAATAGATTCCTGCCTTATATCCGGCTTTCAGTGCTTTTTTGACCAGTTTGTCCTCTCCGGAGTGGAAAGTCAGGATTGCCACACGTCCGCCCGGTTTCAGTGCATCAGGAAGTTTTTCCATAAATTCATAAAGAACTTCAAATTCACGATTCACATCGATTCTAAGTGCCTGGAATACTCGCTGACAAGTCTTACGGACGGTATCCTTCTTTTCTTTTTCCGGAAGGAAATCCAGAGTCTTCTCTATGATCTCACGTAATTTCGTCGTGGTATCCACTCGATTACCCTTGCGTATCTCATCGGTGATTGCTTTGGCGATTTCTTCGCAGTACGGCTCATCAGAATTCTCATACAACATTCCGGCAAGCTCGTCACGGCTGATCTTGTCCAGCCGCTCGGCTGCGCTGATTCCTTTCTCCTGATTCAGTCGAAGATCCAGCGGTCCGTCTGCACGAAAAGAAAAGCCTCGCTTCGGGTTGTCGATCTGCATTGAAGATACGCCAAGGTCAGCAAGGATAAAATCAAAACCGCCTGCCTCTTTTGCAATCTCATCGATCGTGCAGAAATTCTGAAGCTTTACGGTCAGGATGTCTTCTCCAAAGCCCTGCTCTGCCAGACGTTTACGGGTCTTTGCAGACTCTTCCGGATCCACATCTGTTGCATACATGTGCCCCTCGCCGTGCAGACACTCCATCATCGCTTTGGTGTGACCGCCATATCCAAGTGTCGCATCAAACCCTGTCTCACCTGGCTGAATCTTGAGAAAATCAAGGATTTCATTTACCATGATAGAAATATGCATTCCAGCAGGCGTATTTCCTTTGCTGATAACATGCTCGATCGTGTCCTTATATTTCTCCGGATTAAGTTCCTTATATTTTTCTTCAAATTTGCGTGGATATTTTCCTTTGTATCGTACTCTTCGTTTGTGTGGTGTCTGTGTTTCCTGTTCCATTCTATTTCTCCCTTTTAATGAAGTTTTCTACTATATTTAATGCGGTCTCGCTCATAAAGCCGCCCCAGCCATGTCCGGCATTTTTCAGCTTGACAAATTCTACTTCTTTATCCATCTGTTTTAATGCCTCATATAAAATGCAGGACTGATTAAACGGAACCAGTGGATCCCTGCCGCCGTGCATAATGAGAATCGGAGGTGTTTCTCGGTCAGGCTGCAAATGAACCACGGGATTGGTCGGATAAACATCTTCCGGGTGATCATGAAGTGATTTTCCCCCGATCAGAATGCCTGCCGGACTGGTACTGGAATCATGATCAATGACTGCGGGATGCTGTACTGCTGCCATAAGATCCGTTGGTCCAAACCAGTCAACAATGCAGTCGACCTCGGTACTGACTTCAGGATATTCCTCCGGAAGATACTTTGTATTACCTGTAATTCCTGCGATCAAAGCACTGTGGGCTCCACTTGAATCACCCCAGAGAGAAATCTTATCTGTATCAATATGATAACTTCTTCCATTTAAACGTAAGAAACGAATTGCTGTTTTAACGTCTATTACCTGTGCCGGAAATGGAGCCAGATCGCTTTCTCTGTGCTCTACGATCGCAATTGCATAACCTCTTTCGCACATCCGTGCCAAAGTGGGAAGACTCTGAAAAAGATTCTGTTTGTGCCAGGAAGAACCCTGCACATATACGATCAAAGGCCATTTCAGATCCTGTCCGAATACTGTTGGTGTCATGATCTGAAGGTGTAATTTCTTTCCACTGTGAACTGCATATTCTACATCCGTATATAATTCTGTACAGTATCCAAAGGTGTCTTCTGCTTCTATTTCTCTGACACCCTCCGGAAGCTCCTCGCTCTCCGGAAAATCCATTTTTTCCATAGGGGACAGTATTTTTTTCACTTTATTCCTCCATATAAGAGTTTTTGTTAATGCTGATTTTAACATCCGCACTGATAAATAGCAAGCATGACAGAAAAAGCAGTATCATTCGCTTGTGGACTGTCCCCTTATTTTTTTCATAAATTGCCTCTTTATTCATGTACAGTTCTATTGTAAAGTATAGTCCAAGTAAAACATATCAAACAGGGATGTTAATTGAATTAACTCCCGGGAAAGGATTTATTATCATGGCAAACACAAATGTACAGACAGCAGCAAACGATCGCGAGGTTTCTTCTTCCGTTCAGTTTCTTACCGTAACCGCTATTTTTGTAGCACTGACTTACATCTTCACCGCCTTTATTAATGTGCGGCTTCCAATTGCAGCAAACGGCGGTCTGATTCATCTTGGAAATGTTCCGCTCTTCATCGGTGCGATCATCTTTGGCAAAAAAACCGGAGCAATCGCAGGTGGTGTCGGAATGGGACTGTTTGACCTGCTCTCCGGATGGACTTTATGGGCTCCATTTACTTTCGTGATCGTTGCTCTGATGGGCTTCACTGTAGGAAAGCTTACCGAAGATGAAAAACACCAGAACTTCAAATGGTATGTGATCGCACTTATCGCAGCCTGTGTGATCAAAGTCGTAGGTTACTATATCGCAGAAGTCGTAATTTACGGAAATCCACTTGCACCGGTTGCTTCCATTCCTGGCAACCTGGTACAGATCGGTGTTGCAGCAGTCATCACACTTGTTGTAATCGCACCGCTGAATGTTGCAGCTAAACGCACTGGTTTAAAGAAATAAGAATTTAATTAAGAAAAAGGACTTGATCTTATGTATAAAATTATGACACCGGGCCCGACACAGGTTGCTGAAAACGTACGTCTCGCCCACAGCAGAGAATGCACAAACCCTGATCTCGATGAAAGCTTCGTAGAATTTTACAAAGAAACCTGCGAAGAGATCAGCCGCCTTCTCCACACCGACAATGAAACTCTCATTCTTGGCGGAGAGGGAATCCTCGGTCTGGAGGCTGCCTGCGCTTCTATGACAGAACCTGGTGACCGTGTCCTCGTACTGGATAACGGTATCTATGGCAAAGGATTTGCTGATTTTGTTTCCATGTACGGAGGATGTCCGGAACTTTATTCCAGAGATTACCGTGAAACTCTCGATGTGCAGGAACTTGAAAACTTCCTCAAAGAACATCACAATTACAAATATGCAACCGTTGTCCACGGGGACACCCCTAGTGGCATGCTGAATGATGTTTCTGCAATCTGTCCTCTTCTCAAGAAATATGGCATCATGACCGTTGTCGATTCCGTATCTGCTTCTTTCGGTGAAGCAATGCGTATCTCCGACTGGCAGATTGACATTATGTGCGGCGGCTCCCAGAAAGTTGTCTCCGCGCCTCCAGGGCTGACTTTTGTAGTCATCAGCGATGATGCCAAAAAGGCAATGGCAGAACGTAAGACACAGATTGCATCCTTCTATGCAAACCTGACTACTTTTGCACATTATTATGAAGAAAAATGGTTCCCATACACCATGCCGATCAGCGATATCTACGGACTTCGTGCAGCGATCGACAATATCGCCGCAGACCCGGATATCCTTGCACGACATGAAAAAATCGCCGAGGCTTCTCGCAAGGCAATCACAGGTGCAGGACTGAACCTCTACCTTAAGAGCGGATTTTCCAGTACGGTCACGGTATTCGAAGTACCGGAAGGAACCACCGCAGCCGCCATTCTTGATAGTGTCAAAAACGATTACAATATTATGCTTGCAGGCTCTTTTGATGTACTTGCAGGCAAAGTCATCCGCATCGGTCATATGGGAAACAATGCTGATTTCTACAATGTCCGCGAAGTCTTTGCAGCATTGGATGGAACACTCACCAAGCTTGGCGTTCCGCTTAAAGCAAGCATGGAGAAAATCTTCTGCGACAATATGAAATGAGGAATATTATTATGAACATCCCGGTAAACATCATTCAGGGTGTCGGCGGACTTCATCCATAATTCTTAAACACACCAAAAAAAGGATTTCAGTTCCATGGTTTGATATAAAATCTCCATGGATTCTGAAATCCTTTTTTCTATAATCAGATAAAGTACTCGATGACTTCCTCCGGCACGGTCTTTGTCTTTTCATTGAAAATGAGAACTGCTTCTCTCTCTTCCACCGGACCGAGAGCATATATTATTTCTTTATTTTCCTGATTAAAGTACTGAAAAGGTACGATACGGTTATATTCCCTGGGATGTTTATCATCCATCAGAATATCTTTCTGTTCAAATGGTTTATCCCAGTAATAAGGATCAAAGAGAAGAATATTTTCATTCTGTATACCTGTCATCAAAACATAATGCTCTTCCTCCAGATACAGACGAACAACCGCCACGCCACCATGGTTCAATGCATGATTAATGCGGCTTTCTTCACTTATGTACACGCTTCGCCCTGACAGATACTCACTGCTCACGGACATGATTCCCAGCTCGCCGTATTCATTCAGCCAGTTGCTTAAAAACATCATTGCAGCTCTGGACGTCCCACGTTTCCCTGGGATGCCCTCTTTGCTGTGGCAGTCCAGACAGTAGAGCATCATATTTCGGACTGCCTCCGGTGGGATTTCTTCCCGTTCAAATAAATAGGCGATTGCATTCATCATAGATGTCGGTCCGCAGTCGTATTCGGATAACTGGTAATGTAATGGATTTTTCATCTTTTATTCCTTCGTTTGTGTCCATTGTCTTCGATAGTTTTCTATGTATGTAAGGATCTGCTCCGGACCATCCATAAACGCACAGAGTTCCATGTTGGCAACATCCATAAATTTCTCGTCCGCGGTATGTTGAAGCAGAGCTTTCATTCTATCGTAATAGCCGTTGATATTATAAAGAACGATCGGGCGATCCAGCCTGTGCAGACTTTTGAGTGTCAGAATCTCAAAAAATTCCTCGTAAGTTCCAATTCCGCCAGGAGTCACGATTGTTGCATCGGAACGTTCCTCAAGGAGTTTTTTTCGCTCGCGCATAGTTTCTGTAAAAATAAATTCACTGCAATTCTCATATAAAACTCCCGGCTTGTCAAAGAAACGCGGAGCAATGCCGAGGATATACCCATCTTCAGAATCGACGCCTCTCGCTGCTGCTCCCATCATTCCGGTCGCCCCGCCACCAAATACAAGGCCATGTCCACGTTTTGCCATCATCCTGCCAAGTTCTTCTGTTTTATCATAATAGATCTGCTCCAGCTCTGCACTGGAAGCTCCATAGATGCATATATTCATAATTTACTCCAATCCCGCAAAAAACAGCTCGTAAAAATCATCCTCACCCTCCAGCATCGGAGAATTTTCCCCACCACCATTGGTACTTCTGCGCATAGTAGCGTAAAATTCTTCTCCAGCTGTGATAAGATCCATATCGTAAATCTCATAGCCCAGTTCACGGCATTTCCGGCAGAATGCGCTGAGAGTCTGTGCATTCTTTCGTGTCTCCAGAAGCTCTGCCCGAAGTTTTTCGTCACGGCGTGCTTTACTTTTCAGTTCGTCTAACATTTCTGTAATTTCCATGGTCTCACTTCTTTCTCAATTCTGTGGTATTGTCTGAATATAAGATACCACATCTTCTTTATATAATTCAAGAAGAGCCTTCTTCTTTGCACTGACAGCAAAGCCATGAATCTTCAGGCCATTTTTCTGCACAAAATTAATCATATCCTGATATCTGTTCGGAGAATCTGTCGTCTGTCCCATCATGGAAAGGATATCATCATGATCCTGAATGTAAGAAAGCATACTGGTAAAATGAGTCTGCATGGTTTCTTCGTCATTTGCCTCTGCCACATGGCTAAGATCCGAATTGTCCAGAAGCGACAGATATGGATATTTTTCTCTGTCCCAGCTTACGCTCATTCCTGATGGCAGCGGACAGAAACCAATATTTGGTTCTACACAATAACCATCCTCATCTTCTGTATGAACCGCACACCAGAGGGCTCCCCATTCCAGTTCTTTCTGGTTGGAAAGATTCTGAAACCACTCAATAAAATCTTTGTAGTCCATGATATCATTGATGGAAACATACGCGAGGTACCAGTCATTGTCATTGTAATCTGCGATTGTTTCTTTGGAATCCTGAATACTTGCTTCCTTACGTGCCTCTGTATCCATTTTAGTTTCTTTTCCATTTTCGTCTACTTCCCACGCCGCCCATGCATCCTCGTCTCCCGGAAGGTAGAACTGCATGATCGGGCGACTCAATACATTATTATCATAAAGAGTGAGTTTTCCCCTCACCAGGCGGCCACTGACAGAAGTAAATTTTCCCGTCCAGCTGGAGGTCTGTGGAATGACGATATCGTATTCACCGTAGCCCCTTGATACTGCACTGACCTGATCACGGTGATTACCTGGCAGAAACAACTCAGAATAGACAGACAGATCCAGGTTCATTCTAGTCGTGGTCATTTCTTCATACTGACCAGCTGCTTCGTTTGGATTATAATAAAACTCAGACACTGCTTTTGGTAAGATAAATACCGCACTCAGGACGACTGCAAGGACAACCACCCCCACTGCCAGTCCCATTTTGATAAAAGCTCTGCGGATAAAACGCTGGATTTCTTTTATGAATTGCCTGTTGAACTCATCCTCCTGCTGATTTCTGGAGTCTCCGGCAGACTTACTTTTTTCTATTATCCGATTTTCTGATTGTTTTTCTACGTTGTCCTCTGTCTTACTGTTTTGTCGTTCTGTCCACTGTTTTTTGTCATTCAAATCATCGAAATAGTCCTGCCCACTCTCCAGATCAGAGAAATCTGGTATTGCTCCTTCTTCATAAAGAAATTCACTGATTGCATCCTGCTTTTCGATTTCCGCTTCTATCTGTTTCTTTGTGCTGTCTTCCAGTTTCCCCTGCTTATATAATTTCAGTAATTCACGATATGTCATTTGACCTCCTCCTCTCCCTCAACTCTGTTTTATCAGATTCTACAAACATACCTCGTACTGTCTTTACGTTTTTCACTTATCTGGCTATTCACTTTTTTAACTCTTCCAAATCTTTCTTTAATTCTTTCTTTGCCCTATATGCCAGTACACGCACATTCTCCGGCGTGATATGTAACACTGCCGCGATTTCTTTCTGAGACATCCCACCGAAATACTGCATCTGAATCACTTCTCGTTTCTTTACCTCCAATCTGCGGATTGCCTGATAAAGTATTCGTCTGTTTTCTTCCTCAAGGATTTTTTCAAGTAGATCCTCGTCTCTGTTTTTCTCAGGGAAACACTTCTGCTCCTCCATTAAAATCTCCTGGGATTTCTTTTTTTGCTGATTGTAAAACAGGTTTCTCGCAACCATATAAAGCCATGCCCGCATGTTCGTATGCCCGTCCGGCAGTGCCAGCAGTGCTTTGAGAAATGTCTCATGCAGCAGGTCTTCTGCCAGATGCCTGTCGCCACAAAAAGAATACAGATACAGGTAAAGTTCTTTCTGATAAAGGCTGTAAAGTTTTAATAAAATTTCATTATCCACATCCGTATTCCCCCTTTCCTGCTTTCTGCACCGGATACTGTCTGCCTGCCCACTTTTTCCACCGGCTTTTTTCTCTCTTTCAACAATATAACATCTGAACACGGAAAATGTTACAAAAAAATTCCTCCTGTGAACCAACTCTACAGGAGGAATCTTTTATCTTATTTTATTGTATAGGTATGAGTTCTGATTCAGCAGATTATTTAGTTTCTTCTGTTTCTGCTTCTTCAGGTGTTACGGTTTCCGGTACAGCTCCGTTATGAACTGCTACAACTGTCAGTACAACAGCTTCCGGATCATCCTTGATATCAACATCTTTGTCTTTTGCAAGGCTCAAATCTTTGACACGGATAGTATCGCCGACTTTCAGTCCGGCAACATCTACTTCTACTTTGTCAACCAGTGCTGACGGATAAGCTCTGTAATTTATTTCTTCCATGTTCTCCTGGAGAACACCATCTGCTACTTTGTCATGGTTTACGATTACAATCTCAGCAACAGAATGTACTTTTTCATTGCTTACCAGTGCCTGGAAATCAATCTCATCAACTCTGCCTGCCAGTGGGTTGAAATCAACCTCTTTGATCAGTGCATCATATGTCTGACCATCTACTTCCAGCATAACCTGACTTCCCTTATGGTCGGTCTTTAACAATTTATCAACCTCTGACTTAGACATTTTTACCGGAATAGAACCTTCGATCTCACGACCAAATACATTGCCTGTAACGTATCCTTCTCTTCTCAGTCTTTTTGCCTTAACGTCCATGCTTCTTTTTTCAGCTTTTAAAGTATTCATTTGTCTTTTCCTCCAAAAATCTGATGCTTAGCAGCCTTCAACTTTGTTTTGTGAAAGGAGGTTTTGTTAAGTTCGTTTTCTTTTTACGGTTAGAAGTATAGCACCGAGTACCAAAACAGATTAACCAAATATCAAATTTTTTCATTTAGATTTTTGTTGATATTTTAAAATTGTATACATAATATAAAATTCTCTGACTTTTTTCATAATTACATAAAAAGTTTTCATGGTGCAATAAAATAACTTGGAAATTTCGCGGCAGAAATAAACTTTTTATTTACTTTCCATTTCTTTCTTCTCCGCCAGTATCTCCTCTGCCATCTCCACTTCTGTCTTTTCATCCTTCGGAAGAATGATATTCAGAATGATCGCAAACAATGCTGCCGGCACGATACCTGAACCGCCGAAGATCAGATTGATACTCTCCGGAAGCTGTGCAAGTACTGCAGAGTTGGAACCAAGTCCGTATCCCACACCAAGTGCCACAGAAACGATTGTTACATTTCTTGGAGACAATGGCCATTTTGTAATAAGCTGAATACCACTGATTACGATAGATGAGAACATCATAACTGCTGCTCCACCCAGAACACTCTGTGGCATGATGGAAATCAGTGCCGCAAGTTTCGGGAATAAGCCACATGCGATCAGGAAAATTCCACCAATACCAATCGAATAACGGTTTACGACTTTATTCATGGCAACCAGACCTACATTCTGGCTGAAAGAAGTATTCGGAAGAACGCCAAATACTGCTGCAAGTGAAGAACCAAGTCCGTCACACATAACGCCACCGGAAAGTTCCTTATCAGTAGCTTCTCTTCCAAGTCCACCTTCTGTGATACCGGAAATATCACCAACCGTCTCTACTGCTGTAACCACAAACATAATGCAGATCGGCACGATCGCTTTCGCATCAAATACCCATTTGACCGGCATGATCTTTGGAATTGCAAACCAGGATGCATCTGCCACTTTGCTCCAGTTGATAACCCATGATTTTGTCGCTTCGATCGTAGCGCCGGTCTCATCTACATAGGTAAATGTTGTTGGAAGGACCATCGCCATAACAGATACGAGAACATATCCAACAATGATACCAAGCAGAATGGAAGAAAAGCTGGTAAATCCTTTAGTTCCATGTTTCAGTGCAATAATTACAACCAAAACTACCGTACCTACAAAAAGGTTCTCCAGTGAACCATAATCTGGTGCGGTATTTCCGCCACCAAAAGAACCGATACCAACAGAAATCAGTGAAAGACCGATTGACAATACAACTGTACCAGTTACTACTGCCGGGAAAAATTTACGCAATGGCTTCAGGAATCCGCCAAGCACTGTTTCAAACAGACCGCCAATAAAAGAAGCTGCCAGAATTGCTCCATAACCAGCCACACCACTTCCCATGGTTACTGCCACGCTTCTACAGACTCCGATAAATCCGGAACTGGTTCCCATAACAATCGGTAATTTACCTCCAACCGGTCCGATCGTATAAATCTGGATCAGTGTTACAATTCCCGCAATCAGCATAGCATTCTGAAGAAGTGCTACCTGAAGTTCGCTTCCTGACTCAATGCCACAAACTCCTGTAATGATCAGAAGCGGTGTCAGGTTTCCGACAAACATTGCCAGAACATGCTGCAGGCCAAGCGGAATTGCCAGCTTCAATGGCGGTTTTCCATCAAGATCATATGGCGTTGCAGTGTTTTTTTCTTTTGTTTCCATACTCTTTCCTCTCTTTCAATTCTCTTACCGGGCTTTTACTTTTCACGTTATTGGAACATTCCGGAATTATTTATTCATAACATGAAAAAGGAAACAACAGTTACTTCTTCTTTGAAGCTCTCTGCTATTTCCTTTGAAGGTGCGATTATACCGTTCTACGCACTGAATATTGCCACGATTAATTTATTATACCAAATCCATATGGCCTGTCAAACTAAAACTTTTTGTATTGTCATCAATATTTTTAATAGTATTCATGATCAATCTGAATGACAGCGAAATATTTACTCCCCGGCAGTTCATGAATCCTTTCTTTCAGCCAGTTCACGATTTCATTATCTGTATAAGATGTTTTTCTCGGTACCTCCACATCAAAGATCAGATTCGTTCTGGTCGATCCCTTCACCATGCGGAAATCATGCATACTGAACGATTCATCCAGAAAATGTACCATCTCCTCAACTTTTGCCTTCATCGCAAGGACCTCTTTGTCATCGGTTACGATCGGATCCATATGAATCGTTGCCGAACAGTGCAGTTTTTCCTGCAGTTCATGTTCAATATGATCGATCTGTTCATGAATATCCTGAATATCTCCATTCACATCCACTTCAGCATGAAGTGAGATCATTACACGCCCCGGCCCATAATCATGCACGATCAGATCATGCACGCCATGTACCATTGAATGTCCCAGCACGATTTCCTTAACCTCATCGATAAACTCCTGTTTCGGCGGCTGACCAAGAAGAAGATCTATGGTTTCCTTCAGCGTAGAGCCTCCGGTATAAAGAATAAACAATCCTACCAGAATACCAAACCATCCATCAAGAAGTAATCCCGTATATTTGCTGATCAGTGTTGCGATCAGAACCAGCGTTGTTGCAACTGTATCACTCAGGCTGTCCACTGATGTTGCCTTCATCGCTGCACTTTCTATCTTTTTGCTTAAGGAATGATTGTAAAAAAACATGTACAGCTTTACAAGAATCGATGCGATCAGAATGCCGAATACCAGTGCACTGCTCTCAATCGGTTCCGGACTTCGCAGTTTGCCGATGGAAGACCCGATCAGTTCAAATCCCATGACAAGAATTGCAACGGACACCAGAAGACCGGAAATATATTCCATTCTTCCATGTCCAAATGGATGCTCCGGATCCGGTTCCTGTCCGGAAAGCCGAAAGCCGATCAACGTGATGATCGACGATCCGGCATCTGAAAGGTTGTTGAATGCGTCTGCAGTAATTGCAATCGAACCACTGATCATACCGGCAAGCCATTTTCCAAAGAACAGCAAAATATTCAGTCCGATTCCTACTGCCCCGCTTAATACTCCGTATGCCTGCCTTACCGATGGTTCTTTATAATTTTTACTGTCCTTGATAAAAAGTGATGCCATAAAAGTGATCATACACATTCCCTCCAAATGATCTGCCACTGTCTGCTATATGTGTCACTATTCACAGTAATCTTTATTTACGTACAAACAGCCGCTTCACTGCTTTGATGCCTTCATTCAGAATAATGACTGTGAAAGCAGTCAGAAGCATTTTGCCCCACATTGCTGCGGAAAGCGGAACTGTTTCAAATACTGCTGCCCCAAACTGCGTGATGATTCCCTGAAGGATCAATACCAGAAGGAACACACCAAGCATCAGCTTGTTCTTCAAAAGATTTTTAAACATTGGTGTGTCATCCAGTTCACGGCAGTTGAATGCATTGAACAACTGGAACAGTACAAACAGTGTAAATAATACAGTTGCTTCTTCCTCAGGTGCTGCACCAAGGAAGTTTTTGAAATGCTGTAGCATGAAGATCACAGAAATAAAAATTCCGTTTACAAAGATGCGAAGCAGCATTTTTTTAGAAATAATATTTTCGTTTCTTCTGGTCGGTTTATGTTTCAGAAGATCCGGACGAATCGGCTCCAGACCAAGTGTCAGTGCCGGCGGTCCATCCATGATGATGTTGATCCACAGAAGTTCGAGTGCGGTAAACGGTGCACTGAAACCGGCAAGGATCGAACAGATAACAACTACTACAGAAGAAACATTAACGGTCAGCTGGAACTGAATAAAACGTTTGAAATTCTCATAGATTCCACGTCCCCACTGCACCGCTTTGATGATTGTGGAGAAAGAATCATCCAGAAGTACCATATCACTGGCTTCCTTTGTAACATCTGTTCCGGCGATACCCATGGCAATGCCGACATCTGCATGTTTGATAGCCGGTGCATCATTGATTCCGTCACCGGTAACCGCAACAACATTTCCCTGCTCCTTGAGAAGTTTGACAACTCTCATCTTGACAAGCGGCGTACTTCTTGCAATTACCTGAATCTTTTTCAAAGCTTCCTTAAGTTCTTCATCTGTCAGCTTTTCGATATCAGCAGCCTCTACTGCGATATGATCATCATCCAGCATATGCAGTTCATTGGCAATTGCTCTTGCTGTACGGATGTTATCACCTGTCAACATTTTTACTTCAATTCCTGCACTGCGACAGTTTCGGATGGATTCATATACATCCGGACTCAGTGGATCAGAGATTACCACAAAACCATCATAGATCAGTCCCTGTTCTACCTCATCCTGCTCCTCATCGTTATACTGACCTTCCAGCTCTTTATGTGCAAATGCAAGCAGACGGCCTGCTTTGTTCTGGAATTCTTCCATCAGATGGAAATTCTTTTCTTTTTCTTCTTCGGAAATGCCAGTACAGAGAGAAATGATCTTTTCCGGATTTCCTTTGACATACAAAATCTCTTTGCCATTTTCACGAACGATCGTACTCATGTCCTTGTTCTGAGATGAGAACGGGAATACACGGACAATATCGGCCGCCTGACGAAGTTCCTGATAATCCACGCCTGCTTTTGCAGCCGCTGCAAGCAGAGAACCTTCTGTCGGATTTCCGATAAAGGACCAGCTTCCGTCTTCTTCAGAAATATTGGCATTGCTGTTGATACAGTAGTTCTTAAGAAGCATCTCATCTTTTAACTGCTCCGGATCGATCAGCTCGCCACCTGTGTAGATTTTCTGAACAGTCATCCTGTTCTCAGTCAGTGTACCGGTCTTATCTGAACAGATGATATTGACACATCCAATCGTCTCGCATGCGATCATTTTTTTGACCAGTGCATTTTCCTTTGACATCTTGATAATATTCAATGCCAGGGAAACTGCCACGATTGTTGGAAGTCCTTCCGGAACAGCCGCTACGATCAGGACAATACTGGTGATAAATGCATCTGATACTGTGTCCAGATTAAGCTGTCCGTTCATTACAAACTGAAGGACCTCGATTGCAAAAACAATTGCTGCCGCAGAAGCACCAAGAACCGTGATCTGTTTGCCAAGTTTATCAAGTTTTTCCTGCAGCGGAGTCGTTGTTTTTTCAATAGAAGAAAGTTCCTGTGCGATCTGGCCAAACTCTGTATCGTTTCCTACACCGGTAACCAGCATCTGTCCATTTCCTGCTGAAACAAAGCATCCGGAATACAGCATATTGGCACGTTCCGCAACTGGTGTGCTCTTCTGACAGACAAATTCCGCATCTTTTTTGACCGGAAGACTTTCTCCCGTCAGTGCGGATTCATCTACGGAAAGATCATTGCTTGAAAAGAGTCGTCCATCTGCAACAATCTTATCACCGGTCTCGATCATGATGATATCACCCACAACAATCTCTTTCTGTGTGATCAGCTGTGGCTCACCGTTACGGATAACCTTGATCAGTGTATCCTCATTAATTTTATTTAATGCTTCAAATGCTTTTGCACTTTTTCCTTCTGTGATGATCGTGATCACAACAGACAGTGCGATTGCAGCAAAGATGCCAACACACTCCAGGAAATTATACTCTCCGCCTGTAAAATATCTGGTGATGTTGACTGCCAATGTAATGATCGCGGCAAAAATCAGCATAACCAACATCGGTTCTGTGGATGCATCCCAAATTCTTTTTGCCAGAGATTCATGACTCTGACGGACAAAAGAGTTTGTGCCGTAGGTGCTGCGGGATTTTTCTACCTGTTCCGGATTCAAACCTTTTTCACTGTCTGTACCGGTCTTTGCAAGGAGTTCCTCCCGAGACATCATAAATGCATCTTTCATTTTGTCTCCTCCTGTTTTCTTTGAGAGTTGTGTGGCTTTATTATTTTTCGTACATACAAAAATGAGACTCCATGTACAGCAAACAGAACGTTACTTTTACAGTAACTTTGCCATACATGAGTCTCGTTATTTAAGACAAGCCAGACCAGCGGTCAGGATGTTGACTTGCCACGCTGTGCGCCACTACTCCCTCATATAGATATATATGATTGATTCCTGTTGATTTAATCATATACAGGTGCGGTTAGTCAAGGGAAACATCATCTGATTCAAAATTTCTTATCCGATCAGATTTTTCAGATCCTCTTCCACGGTTCCAATTCCGCTGATTCCAAAGTTATCCACCAGAATCTTGGCAACATTCGGGGAGAGGAATGCCGGCAATGTCGGTCCCAGATGAATATTTTTCACGCCAAGGGAAAGCAGCGCCAGAAGCACGATCACGGCTTTCTGTTCATACCACGCAATGTTATACACGATTGGAAGTTCATTGATATCATTCAGCTCAAAAACTTCTTTTAATTTCAGTGCGATCACTGCCAGAGAATAGGAATCGTTGCACTGTCCAGCATCAAGGACTCTCGGAATTCCACCGATATCCCCCAGATCCAGCTTATTATATTTATATTTTGCACAGCCGGCAGTCAGGATCACGGTATCTTTTGGCAATCCTTTGGCAAAATCCGTGTAATAGTTTCGGGATTTTGCACGTCCATCACATCCTGCCATAACAACAAACTTACGAATTGCTCCGGATTTGACTGCTTCCACAATCTTATCTGCAAGGGCAAGTACCTGTGCATGTGCAAATCCTCCCACAATCTCACCATGCTCGATTTCTTCCGGCGCCGGACATTTCTTTGCCTGTTCGATAATCGCAGAAAAATCTTTTTCTTCTCCGATAGCACCTGGAATATGGGTGCATCCCGGATAGGAAGCTGCTCCTGTCGTGTACATACGGTCCTTGTAGCTGTCCTTTGGCGGCACGATACAGTTTGTCGTCATCAGAATCGGACCGTGGAAGCTCTCAAATTCTTCTTTCTGTTTCCACCATGCATTTCCATAGTTTCCGATAAAGTTCGAATATTTCTTGAAAGCCGGATAGTAATGTGCCGGAAGCATCTCAGAATGTGTGTAAACATCCACACCTGTCCCCTGTGTCTGTTCCAGAAGCATCTCCAGATCACGAAGATCATGCCCGGAAACAAGGATTCCTGGATTTTTTCCAACCCCAATGTTAACTTTTGTGATCTCCGGATTTCCATAAGTCTCTGTATTGGCTTTGTCCAGAAGTTCCATCACCTTCACACCGTAACTTCCGGTCTCCAGTGTCAGTGCAGTCAGTTGATCTGCACTCAGGGAATCATCCAGAGTCGCTGCAAGTGCCCTCTGCAGAAATGCGTCAATCTCCACATCTGTATGTGCAAGTGCCGCTGCATGTTTTGCATAAGCAGCCAGTCCTTTCAGCCCGTAAGTGATCAGTTCACGAAGGCTGCGGATATCTTCATTCTCTGTAGAAAGAATTCCCACGCGAGAAGCTTTTGCTTCAAAATCCGCTTCCGTTCCTTTCCAGAGTGCTGCTTCCGGAAGTACTTCTCGATTTTCCACTTTCCGGATCAATTCTTCTTTTGTCGCCAATGTATTTTTAATTCGTTCAATGATAGAATCTTTATCAAAATTCGCATTGGTGATCGTCGTAAACAGATTCACTATGATCATCTCATTTACATAGGCCTCAATCTCTTTTCCATCGAAACGAAGCTCCGTAGTCACTGCGCTTAATCCTTTTGTCACATAAACAAGAAGATCCTGCATTGCTGCTACATCCGGCTTCTTGCCACATACCCCTGATACTGTACATCCACTGCATCCTGCTGTTTCCTGACATTGAAAACAAAACATTTTATTTTCTTTATTTCCCATGGTTAAACCTCCTTATTGCGTTAACATATATTCTATTTTCTTTGCAAATCTAATATAATATACATTCCACCATAAAGATGTGGTTATAACCACGGATTGATATGATTCTACAAAATGAAATAAAAGAATTTTCCATAAAAAAAGACAGAACCTTAAGCCCTGCCTTGTTTATATGCATTCATTTAAATTTTTAATCAAAAAACTCAATTCCCATCAGTGTCAGTCCATGTGCGGGTGCAGTCGGTCCGGAAACCGAACGATCACAGGCATCCAGGATCTTCTTTACACGTTCCGGCGGATACTGGCCATTTCCAACCTGAATCAGTGTTCCAGCAATGATGCGCACCATGTTATAAAGGAATCCCTCACCTTTGACACGGATCGTTACGATATCACCATCGCGCCAGATATCGATTCCCGTCAATGTACGGACCGTAGATTTTACCTGTGCTCCTGTTCCACAGAAGCTCGCAAAATCATGACGTCCGATCAGATAGGAGGTCGCCTCTCGCATCTTGTCCACATCCAGCTTATAATGATAGAAATAGGAATACAGACGTTCCGTCGGAACCGGAAATTTACGGTTCAGAATGCGATATTCATATGTTTTCTCGCTGTCACAGTATCTTGGATGAAAATCCGGCTCCACTTCTTCTGACAACTGGATCCGGATATCCTCCGGCAGTCTCTGGTTCAGTGCATAGGAAATCTTTTCGCCCGGAATGCGTGTATTCGTATCAAACACTGCTACATTTCCAAGTGCGTGTACTCCTGCATCTGTACGGCTTGCACCCATGATCTCAATCTTTTCCCCCAAAAGATCTGTCAATGCATCATTGAGTACACCCTGAATGGTAATTCCATTCGGCTGAATCTGCCAGCCACTGTAATTCGTTCCATCATAGGCGACTACAAGTCCAACTCTTTTCATGTTTCCCTCCATTTATGGTAAAAATGGTTCTCGCCCTTACAGCAAGAACCATCTATTCTTCTTATAACCCGGCTACACGAAATCCAATTGCTACCGCAAGATATGCAAACAGAATCAGGTATGCAATGTGATCTCTCTTTTTGTATTTCAACGGTTTCATCTGCGTACGATTATCTCCACCATGATAACAGCGGGCTTCCATCGCCATCGCCAGGTCATTGGCACGACGGAAGGCTGAAATAAACAGTGGCACCAGCAATGGAACCATGTTTTTGACTTTCTGGATCAGATTTCCATTTTCGAAATCCGCACCACGGGCAATCTGTGCTTTCATGATCTTATCCGTCTCTTCGAGAAGAATCGGTATAAAGCGAAGCGCAATCGACATCATCATCGCAATCTCATGTACCGGAACATGAATCTTGTTTAATGGACGGAGACTTTTTTCCAGACCATCGGTCAGCTGGTTTGGTGTCGTTGTCAATGTCATCAGCGAAGAACCAATTACCAGATAAACCAGTCGGATTGCCATACGGACTGCCATGGAAAGTCCTTCCTTTGTAATCTTAAAGATTCCAAAACTCACAAGTGCTTCCCCTGGTGTCAGGAATATATTAAACACCATCGTGATCAGCAGGATCATAAAGATGGCTTTCAGTCCCTTAAAGATAAACTTCACCGGAACCGTGGAAATCAGAATCATTCCTGCAAGGAACACCGTCGCTACCGCATAACCGGCAATTGAGTGAAACAAAAATACAGAAATGATAAAAACCAGTGTCCCAAAAAGTTTTGTTCTAGGATCCAATTTGTGGATCACAGACTTCGCAGGATAGTACTGTCCAATCGTAATATCTCTAATCATTCTGGACTCCTCCTTTCAGCAAGGATGAGTTCATTTCCCGAAGTGCATGCAAAATATCCTGCTTCGCTTCTTCCACCGTTGTATCTGCTGGATCTACAGGAAGTCCTTTTTCTTTCAGGGCATGCATAATATAGGTAATCTGAGGAGCTGCCAGCCCCATCTCTTCAAGTTCTTTATAATGTGCGAATACCTTTTTCGGTATATCGTCAAAAGCAATCTTTCCGTGATTGACTACGATCAGGCGTTCCACATATTTGGCTACATCTTCCATGCTGTGTGATACCAGAATGATCGTAATGCCGCGGACTTTGTGAAGTTCTGCAATCTGATCCAGGATCTCATCTCTTCCCTTTGGATCCAGACCAGCTGTCGGCTCATCCAGAATCAGGATCTTCGGATTCATTGCCAGAACTCCGGCAATCGCAACACGCTTTTTCTGTCCTCCGGATAGATCAAATGGAGATTTTTTGAAATTTTTCTCTTTGAACCCAACCTGAAGAAGTGCTTTCTTCGCCTCTTCTTCCGCTTCTTCTCTGCTCTTTCCCTGATTCATCGGTCCAAAGCAGACATCCGAAAGCACGTCACTTTCAAAAAGCTGATGCTCCGGATACTGAAACACCAGACCGACTTCACTTCGAAGTGCTCGTCGATTATAGTTCTCTGCCCATACATCTTCACCATTGTAAGATACTGTTCCTGAAGTCGGCTGGATCAGTGCATTCAGATGCTGGATCAGTGTGGACTTTCCACTGCCTGTATGTCCGATCACACCAATAAACTGCCCATCCGGAATATTCAGATTGATATCCTTTAATGCATGAATCTCATAGGAAGTTCCAGGACTGTATGTGTATGTTACATTTTTTAATTCTATTGACATAAGGCATTTACCAACTCTTCCGTAGTAAGAATTCCATCCGGAATATCCACTCCGGACTGTTTCAGTTCATGTGCCAGCAAAGTTACCTGTGGCACATCCAGGCGATATTTTTTCAAGGTCTCTACCTGAGAAAAAATTTCTTTCGGTGTTCCTTCCATCACTACATGACCGTCATCCATAACCACAACCCGGTCTGCATCAATGACTTCCTCCATGTAATGTGTGATCAGAACGACCGTAACATTTTCCTGCCGGTTCAGCTGATGAACTGCCTCCAGAACTTCTTTTCGTCCATTCGGATCCAACATGGCAGTCGGCTCATCCAGAACGATACACTGTGGGCGCATCGCCATTACTCCAGCGATCGCAACCCGCTGCTTCTGACCTCCGGACAGTTTGTTCGGTGAATGATGACGATAGGCCGTCATTCCTGTTTTTGCAAGACTCTCATCCACGCGTTTCCAGATATCACCGGTAGATATCCCCATATTTTCCGGTCCGAATCCCACATCTTCCTCCACTACAGTTCCGATGATCTGGTTATCCGGATTCTGAAATACCATTCCGGCTTTCTGGCGTACTTTCCAGAGTTCCGACTCTTTCGATGTATCGATTCCATCAATCCAGATCGTACCTTCTGTCGGAAGCAGCAGTGCATTGATATGCTTTGCAAAAGTAGATTTACCAGAACCATTATGGCCCAGTACTGCTACAAATTCACCTGCCTGAATGTCCAAATCCACACCATCAACTGCTCTCTGCGTAGCTTCTACATTTCCGTCCTCGTCATATCTTAAATAGTCAAATGCAAGTTTTGCCGCTTTGATGATTCCCATCTTTCTAGTCCTTTCAGGCTTCTTCGGAAGGCTCTCCACCGGTCAGAGATTCGATCAGTTCCCAGATCTCATCTCTGCCCTGCTTTGTCTCTGCTGAATAAGGGATAACTGTAGTTCCTTTTTTCAGCTGAAGGCCTTCTCTTATCGCTTTCAGATTCTTCTGAACCTGACTGCGTTTCAGTTTATCCAGTTTCGTTGCAATGATGATCGGCTCATATCCGTTGTGAAGGATCCACTCATACATCTGTCTGTCATTTGCAGAAGGATCATGACGGATATCGATCAGGAGAAAAACGGCTTTCAGATTATGTGAAGTATGAAGATAATTTTCAATCATCTTTCCCCATTTTTCTTTCTCGGCCGGTGTAACCCGCGCATATCCATAACCTGGAAGATCCACCAGATCAAGTTCATCATTGATCTTATAAAAATTGATCGTCTGCGTTTTGCCAGGCTGTGCGCTGGTACGTGCCAGTGCTTTCCTGTTCATCAGTCCATTGATCAGAGACGATTTGCCAACATTTGATTTACCTGCAAATGCAACCTCCGGCAGACCGGTATCCGGAATCTTACTGGTAATACCGCATACGATATCTAAAACTGCACTTTTTATGATCATAAAATCCTCTTTCGATTATCAGGCAAGTGCTTCATGCAGCACTTCATTCATATTATCTACAAAGGAGATTTTCAGTCCATCAAGAATCTCGGCATCCATCTCCTGAATATCCGGTTTGTTATCCTTCGGTACCAGAACCTGCTTGATCTTGGCATATTTGGCCGCAAGAAGCTTTTCTTTCAGACCACCGATCGGAAGCACATGACCACGAAGTGTGATCTCACCGGTCATAGCCACATCTGCACGCACCTCTCTGCCGATAATTGCAGAAAGCATTGCAGTTGCCATGGTAATACCCGCCGAAGGACCATCTTTTGGAACTGCTCCCTCCGGAATATGTACATGGATATCATTTTCCTGGAAAAACTCCGG